>Ga0116227_10000763_pt1 | contig 66273 bp, 56 predicted proteins | sample S1TSphgellanicum_FD_89693 | JGI IMG/M metagenome (GOLD analysis project Ga0116227, IMG submission 89693) | Host-associated microbial communities from peat moss isolated from Minnesota, USA - S1T2_Fb - Sphagnum magellanicum MG | ecosystem: Host-associated > Plants > Peat moss > Unclassified...
AAAAAAAAAAAAAAAAAAAAAAAAAAAAAAAAAAAAAAAAAAAAAAAAAAAAAAAAAAAAAAAAAAAAAAAAAAAAAAAAAAAAAAAAAAAAACGCAAAAACTATAAAAAAGAAATGGAAACAAATGAAACAAGGAAAGGGAAATACAGTAAAATAATTTTAAAAGAATTTTTTTTTAGAAAAATGAAGAAACCAAATAAAGAGTAAAAATAAAATAAAATAAAACTTATAATAATGAAAAAAAACCCTACTTGAAAAAGAATGAAGTGTATCTTCTTTCTCCAAACTTGCATCCAAATAAACAAAAATATAAAAGTGAAAAAAAAACACTTTATTTTTATTACACAAAATAATAATAAAAACAAAAAACACATTAAAAAAAAGTTTCTAAAAAAAACTAAAATATGAACCAAGTTTAAAGAAATCGGGGGACTTCACAGTGCCCGAAGGTCACGGGTACCCACTAGTGTCAAAAATAATATAGCAAGGAGAACAGTAGATGAAACTTGGATGAAACTTCTGTTTATAGTGCACTATCGAGTAGCACGGCAAATAACAAGCCTTGAAAACGAAGGACGGACAGAGGGTTTCCTGGAAATTCAGTTTCAGTTTTCTTTCCCGCGTTCGTGACCCAAAGTTCATCGTACTTTTTTTACGAAGTGTTGGTTTTTTAAAAAATTTAATTTATAAATTGTAAATTAAAAAATTGAATTTTGTGATGGTTCTTTATTGGCGATTCATCCACAATATGAATTAGCCAGATTTGACGATAAGAAAAGAGGAAATAATTAAAAAAAATAATTCTATGTTTTTGGCTAGATGCTGCGAAGTTTGGACTTATCTGCCATCCAAATTTTTCAAAAGGGTTTTCTTTTTTGGTTCTAAATTTGGCGATTAAAACTCAAAAATCGCTATAAATTCGCCAATTTGATTGGTTTTTTTTTTTTTTTTTTGGGACCATTTGGGTGAAATGTCGCCGAAAAGAAAACGCTGTTGGAGTGTAGACGGAGCCCAACTGCGTGTGCGGGTGGGTCGGTCATGGCGGACGTGCTTTGCTCTTTCTTCAAGCTCTTACGAGTTGGAAACGCGCATTCTTCAAGCTTTGTTTTTGTTTTGTTGCGCCATTGGGTTTCTTGGTTGTTATTGCAAGAAGGTCCAATTGCCTAAGGTGTGTGTGAGACTTGAGAATAACTATTGAAGAGATCGAGCAGGAGGGTTCTGGGCTAGAGAAACACGAGCGAGCCAGGCGTTAGCAGACTGATGATTGCGAGGAGGTTCAGAAGATGTAGAAGGTAGACCGCTGAAGTAGATGATATGTGAAGGATTTGAAAGTGTAGAAAGATCTGAGTTTTAGCAGCAGCGATGGAGAGGCCGCCCAGGGTGCCGAACTTGATTTCGAGGCGAGTGTTGCAGAAATGGGAGGATCTGGTGCGCGCGGCATTGCGTGCAGAGGAACCCAAGGGGAGCTTTGTGCAAGACGAGTACGGGTTGGGTTATGAATCCTCAGCGTCTTCTGCTGCCGTCCCTCAATCGCTGTCCCATCAGACCAACATCGATGCCGTTCTTCGCGTTGCTGATGAGATACAGCCGGAAAATCCTCAGGTCGCTCGTATATGTGAGTAAATTTGTCCCCCAACAATTCTTCCATTTCGGTGGGACACATTAAACTGCTTTTCACTCCTCTGTTTGTAATTTGGCTCCACCGTCTGAGTTGCTGTTGCCCCCTCACACTGTAGTTAGCCAGCAGTATCCGTTATAGTTGCCAGCTTTGTTTGCAAGCTCGTTGCTGGGGACACTACTCATTTGCACCGTATGTCAGAACCTCTTTCTGCTTTTTTGGTTATGCTATATCATACCGACTCCAAATGAGAGTGTGAATCCCATTTTTCTCATAGATGAGCTCGAGCAAACATTAGGTTTGCTTTATCTCTGTCACAAGAAAATACTTGGCATGGTGACGTCTTCTATTCCCTTGTGGCGCTGCAGCATTCTATGCATACGAATGAGACATTGTCAATCTGACTGTATCTGCTAGTGTTTTAAAAGAAGCTCTTCACTGGGAAATGACTCTCAGTGTTTGAGCATTACTTGTGCCATGATACCAAGCCCTATGCAACCTGGGGCCTGAGTTCCTGGACCAGACCCTGAAGCTTGCTCATGCCAATGAAGTCTGCAGCTGTATTTAAGTTTGTTGGAATGTCTGCATTTCCATTTCAATAGTCCTTGAGACACTGGATTTGGTCTTGGCATCATAAGTAGCAAGTGGTGGTTATTGATGATCATGATATCTTGCAGTCATTGCATGAATTTGATTGTTGCTGTCATTCAAACTGCACCTCTGTTGTGTTTTTGGTCTTTGTAGTCTCTTCTCTTTATGATTGGGTTCCTTTGTTCATTGTTGCTGATTGGTTGCTGCTATGTTGTCAGACTTGATATATTTATAACTAGTCGTGAGCTTAAAGGACACGTTCAGGATTTAAGAGACCTCAACCACTATCCTCTGTGTAGGGCTCTGTTTGCCATAGGCTTAGATGCTTGCTTTTACATGGACAAGCTAAAATGAAATACAGCTTACCCTAAATTAAGGGTTTAGGACTACAGGCATCTGTGGTCCCAATGAAATTGTTACTGATTACAGGAAATGTGAGCTTCTTGAGGACATATTGTAAAGCAGAGGTCATTTGCTCCCTCAATTGTTGTTAACAGACAATGGTATGATAGATACTAAAGTGCTGGTTGTGGGGTTGTGGCACTTTGAGTTGGACAGTGTGTGAATATGCATATTCAATGTCACAAAATCTAGACCCCCGGAGTGAGGGACGGGGTGTGATGCAGTTCAAGACTGGGCTGAAATCTATCATTGAAGTATGAGCTTACTCACTTATGCCTCTTCTTGCCCTTCCTTAATGTGGCATTTGTATACTCTGGCAAAGTGAGCCCTACTGTTAGGAAGATTATACCTTGCTTTGGAGGATGTGTGGAGATTCCTCAGTAGGAGATTTATAAGCAAGTATCATGTAGTCAATGTTTGCACGTGGATGTCACTCGTTTAAAATTGAACCTTTTGCAGCCCGTTGCAACCAATGTTAACAAGGTCATACCAGTTCTAAGTTCATGTTGTTTCGGGGGTCTTGTGGATTGCAGCAAAATCGCGCAAAGAAGGAAGGAGAGAAGATAGATAGACCAAATGACATTTATCTCTTGCAGGAGTATTACAATAAATATAGGGAGAAGAACAAAATTGTTGAACTTGAGGAAATTGGCAGCAGCCAGCGGTATGAAGATAGTGACAGGTATGGTGTTGGAATTTGTGGGTTAACAGACTATTTTGCAACTTCTGATGATTGTTTTGTAAGTGAACAGTTAGCTTACATAAATATCAAAAGTTTATACCAATGACAATCTATCACCATCCTGGCAGCTTCACTATTTAATGTATAAGTGAAAGGTGCACAGTCAACTTTGCCTGCTTCAACCTTCAGTCTTTCTTTGATATGTTTGGGTTTGAAAAAGTGTGTGCATCATGCAGCTCTGTTCTGAGAGTCTTAAGTCTCATTCCCTTTAGCCAATGCCACACCTAGGTCTTTGAAGCTCTCGAAGCCTTGCATGGATGTCTCAGTTGATGGCCAGTACAGAGTCATGTCAGAGTGCTCAATCTTTTGTGCTTCAAAGGGTTGTTCTGGACATTTTCTGCAATTTCCTGGATGTGATTGTTACAGAGTGAGAAATAATACATTTGTAGATAGTTTTCCATCATCTTGAAATGCAGGTGACAAAATGTTTGAACTGAGATGAGATTGCGCTTAATGATAAGCATTCTGATTGAGAGGGTGCAGGTCAGCAGCAATGGCTGAGCGGAAGAGGAAGGTGTATGAAACAGCAAGGATTTTAAATGAGGTGGTGGATGCTTACAGAAGGGAGAGCCCTGAGGAAACAGTGGATCATCATGTGAGTGTCAGACCTGCACTCATTTGTAGTATTTTGCTGTTTGATGATATAAACCCATTCTCAAGAACAGTAAATTTAAATTATTGTCACTACCAATTGGAACTCAATTCACATATTTCCTTCCAACTTCTAAATGTACTTGTTGATTATAGTATCTTGTTGGAATACTAGATGGAGAGACCTCCCAAATGTTTGTGCTTGTGAAGGGAAGTTGGGCCCATGTTTGCAATGGAAGATGATCCCTGCTATTAATTATGGTGTTCTGAGATGCCTGTCTGTGATGAACATTGAAATGTTCTGGATTTTCACTCGGTGCCGTGCAGTTGAAGAAGCAGATGGAGAATGATGCAAAGAAGATCAGGGAGTTCAAGCCGTTCAATATTCTACCCCTTGAAACTCCTGGTGTTGTGAATGCATTTCAAATGTTTCCTGAGGTAGGTTCTTGTCTCTTAGTTTATGATCACTCACTCACATGCAGGCAAACAAATCACCAAATTTTCCGAGTGACTGTTTTAGAGCTGCAAATTACCATCCTTGGTTTCCCAGTGCCCAAACTTCTCTTACCTTGTTTATACACAGACCATCAAGGATAGTCTTGTGGTTATTTTATCAGTTGAAGGTTTGAGGTTGTTTGAAATTCTGCATCTGCCTGCGGAAATCCTATTGAAGGGAGCTTATGTATAGTCTCTAAGAATTCTCTTGTCTCAGAGTATTGCATAACAGAAAGAAGGAAATTCACAGCTTGACCATTGTAATGAAACATGCAAGTAGATGGTATGTAGTGGTCTCTTCTACACAGCAATGAGCTTTAATTGGGGCAATCAAGTGTTGACTCTTGCTGATCAATAGGTAACTGCTGCTACTGGTGCTTTGGAATGGTCTACACCACCCTTTCCCGAGTTTCCGGATGGCTATGAACAGCCTGAGAGGGCCCTGGATGTTTTTGATTTCTTGCAGTATGTATTTGGTTTCCAGGTATGTATGTTCTCTTCTGTTCAGGGTACATTTTTTCAGTTATTGTTCTGTGAACAAGCTGTTTTGGTTAATTTGCCTGATCCATCAAGTTGAAGGAAATGTCTTGATATGCATTTTTTCCTGCATCATAGGATGCATTTATGCTTTGAAGAATACATTTTTAGGGTGCTGCAGGCACCACTACTAACTTCCAATTTAGGCCTCTCTGTGCCTCTGGATTAGATGCTTACTTGTACAGCGGCAATCTAAAATTACCATCACAAGCTTGTTGCAGCTTGAATGAGCATGCCATTGACAATTTTGATTAGTTATACCTCTTGGGTGGTAGCCAAGAATACGACTTACTTGAAGCTCAGACTGCAGATCTCTATGTCATTGTATGCCCTCAATTTGCAGCAGATTTTAGAATGCTTATCTGTACCCACTGTTGGTAGCTGATGATGTTATGGGGAGCAGTGGCTGCTAGTTAGCATAAATGGCAACTAGCCATTTATGATGATGGTGATGGTCTGATACTCTGTGATTGACACTTACCTCAGCTTCTTGCTTTGTTTGTTTTGGTTTGGACAAAACATTCACTTTTCTACTTACATGTTTTTGTGGACTTCATCTCTGCAATCACATTGATGTCATACAGGATTTGTTGGAAGTCAAATTTGCTCAGTGATCTATTTCAAAGGATCTATCAACATTTCCTTACCTGATGGTTATCTTACAGGGTTGGAGTTGGTGTTTGGTTTTCTGTATAGTTACTATGCAGGATCTGCTTAGGGCTTCTTTTGTGGATAGATTTGGTGATGTGGAATATAACTGGTTGAATGAATGATGTGTGTGGCCATAGGAAGACAATGTGGCAAATCAGCGAGAGCATTTGATTCTTCTATTGGCCAATGCACAGTCCCGCCTCTCGAGTGTTTCTCTGACATCACAGCACAGCAAGGTTCATTGAACTTCTTGTTACATCTCTCTTCCTTCAGTAGTGTTATACTCTGCTACCAATATCAGCACTTCATATCTATCCATCTATAGCCAGCTTGGCAATAATTAGGTGATAATGACATATGCAACTGTTTTGTGTCATGTTAGAAGGATCCAGTGCAAAAGTGGGTTTGTTTAGATGTCTACTTTTGACTTGAGGTATTTTACAAGATTGATTTGTGTCGATTGCACTGGTGACTTCATAGTGCTGTTGTGATAATTACAGCTGGATGGGGCTGTTGTCACTCATGTCCACTCTAAAATTGTTGAGAATTATGAGCGCTGGTGCCTTTTCTTAAGAAAGAAATCACAAGTTAAGAGGTAAGAGTCTACTTGCTGTTGAAATCACCACTGTGCTCTTTTTATTAGTGAGTTTTCCCAATGCTTTCCCTGTGTCTCATATGTGTGCCATATTTACAAGAGCTAGATTACAGTGACATGGATATGTGCTGAAACTCTGGCTTGTGTATTATTGTTTTTGTCTTGTATAATGCTGACCATTCACCAAAAATGTCTGTCCTGTTAAATTTACCATCTTAGGAGACTGTTACATCCGTTCTTTCAAGTTGCCAGATCAAGCAATATTACTACCCAGGATGGACAGGGAGTATAGTTCCTGCTTGTACTTATTAACTTTTCAGGACTTTGTTTTGAAATCTAATTTCAATTCATGTCTGTTGCAGTGGAACAGTGGAACACAAGGTTTGTATAATGGCACTGTATCTACTTATTTGGGGGGAGGCTGCAAATATTCGCTTTCTTCCTGAGTGCCTTTGCTACATTTTTCATCATGTGAGTCAATTCTGTGGAGGTTGTTGTGCTGTGCTAGCCCTTTATGAGTGGTTTATCACATGATTTGACATTGCTGAGGAATTCTTTGCTCCTTCTGAGGTGCAGGGGATGAATATGGGATAAAATCTGAGAAGCCTTACTGCTTTACTTAGAGCTTAATCTTGTTGGTTGTTATGTGCAGATGGCTGATGAAATGTATGATTTGCTGGAGAAGCCGCGGGTGGAGAGGTCTGAAAAGATCTATATAGAGGGATCACAATACTCGTTTTTGGAAAAGATTATCTGCCCTGTCCATGAGATTCTGGCTGCAGTGAGTTGCAACTCCCTTTTTCTTTTCTGGCTTCTTGCAAACTCGATTGGCAATGAGGGCAAGTGTATACAAATGCAGTCAGATGCTTTGCAAGTTATTCTAGTCTCTGACGTGAGCACGTAAATGCTTGATGGTCAAACTGGTTGCTTTGGCTTAGACTACCTTGTTCAAGTGCCCTGCCTTTACTGATGACCTGGATCATTGGTACTGGACCTGCTATTGCATGGTGTGCTTCGACTACCCATTGCTTGGTGGTAGACATCACATTGAGACATTCAAAGGGATGGTGGCATATGGTACCTTGGATGTTAATGTCTCAGTTGAGGTGACTCAGAAAAACCTTGCAAGGGCCTCTTTGACTGTTTGTGTTACCACATACATGTCATTTATCCTCAGTAGAATTTCTGGTGGGTTGCTGGTTTTGTTAAATATTTAGTCCTCACATTGGTGTTTTGTGCTTCCTGGGATCAAAACATGACATCTTCTGTTCGCAGTGAATTTGGTCTTCGCTTGCTGCTGTTGTGCTGATTAGCTTATGAATGTTTTTTCAAAGGTCTTTCGTTCTGTAAGTTTTTGGCTTCTGCTAAAATGAAATGAACCTTGCCTTCAGAAGCTGTTGGATCTTGAATGAGCTGTATGGGCCCTGAGTATGAGGTTTTCTTCTACACAGATTGACTTGGATGTGGCCACGGAGTATTCTGGTTGCTCAGAATATTTACATGTGCTGTTGTTGGCATCAGCTTGTCCTGATAGGCCTACTGCTGGAATGACGTTAAAGCTCTGCTTGAAAATGCAATGCAGGTTCTTTTTCCTTTCATGACACCAGCATATTTCCCAGAATCCTCAGTTTGTTGGGAACTTGATGGATGCAGGAATCTGATGTGCCTGCGCATGGAAGGGCTGCTCACTCAGCATGGCGTAACTATGATGATTTCAATGAGTTTTTCTGGTGCTTACTTGCATATTTCAGACCATATGGATTGTTGTGGGGTTCATCATCTTTGCATAAAGAAATTGAATTTCTTTTTTTGTATAGCGTTTCTGCAAGTGTACTCTGGATTGCACATGTTACAACTGAAGTTGAAAGAATTCTGAGCTCTTTGCATGGAAGCCACTGATTGGCCTGTGTCCCAAATTCTATTTTTTTGTCTCTTGGTTTTGGACATGCAATTTGTAGCTGTCATAAGTACTTTCATAGATTAGGTTCTGGGTGGTCTTGGACAGTGTGATTTTGTCATTGTTCCTGTCCTGTTCACTTGATGAGAATCTCATTGGATCAGCCTTTGGGCTGCAGTCTTCCAGGTGTTACCCACAATATATTTTAGTACAATGCATTGTAATAAGGTTCATATTGACCACTGGTGCAGGCTGGTTAGGTGCACTGATAGTTGTGGTTGTCCCACATGCAGGGCACCCTCTTGTTTTGAGCTCTCATGGCCCTGGAGGCTAGAGGCAGGCTTCTTTTTAAAACCTAAGAAAGATGTTGACACTGATGATGACAATGTAAGGAAATATCTCCTGTCATTCAGAAGCTTGAATAGGAAATACCTCTGGCAATGTTTTTTCAAGTGTCCATTGGTTGGATGGGCTGAGGTTCCTGCAGAGATTGCTTTCTCCCATGTCCTGAAGATATGTTAAGTTGCCTGAGGTTCTCTTGTTTCATGGTGTGCAGGTGCCAGAGCAGTCCTTTACTGCTGGCAGGCAAAGGGAGAGGAAATTGGGCAAGACCCACTTTGTTGAGCATAGGACTTTTTTACATCTCTACCACAGCTTTCATCGTCTCTGGATTTTTCTTGTATGCATGCTTCAGGTGAGCTGGAAGTAAAACATTTATTGGTGGGGAACATTGGAAACTGGTTTTTTAATTTCACCAAGTGGTGTGTAGTGTCGACCACCTGGTTCATCTTGATTGTGGAGTTGATCCGAGACTTTGAATTTCTTGAACATGAGAACCCTGAAAGTAGATTGACAGTGACTTCACTCAGCACTCATTGTATAATTGTGGATATGAATTTGTTGTCATTGTATAGTGTGATGTGGATCTGGAGGCAAAGTTCTAACTCTGATTCTGACTATGCAGGGCCTTACCATTTTTGCATTCTGCAATCAAAAATTGGACACCCATTCAATCAAGTACATCTTGAGTGTTGGATCCACTTTTATTGTGATGAGATTTGTGCAATGTAAGTTTTCCTCACCCCAGGCTGACTATCTGTTAAACAGGAGCCTGTGTAGTATCTTGCTCCCTGTATAGAGAGATCCAAAGGTGTAATTGTCAATTTATGTCAAATCTTGTCTTGTGACAAGGAAGCACCAATCTGGATAATATTCACATGAGGTGCTTCAAACATGCTCATTACAGTTCCCAGTTCAGTCAGGAATATTGATCCTTCCAGTTTTCAGAAGTTTCTATATCTGTTTTCCACTTTCCCATTGCACTCCCAAAGTATCTTGGGATTTTATGTTCTAAACATGGGGATGATGAGCAACTTGTTTGTGTCTTTTGTATAACTGGAAACTGTCCTGAATTGCATTTAGTTTCAATGTGTGTGCAGGTGTGCTTGATGTCATATTGATGTTTGGAGCTTACAGAAGCACCCGTGGTCGTACTGTGGCCCGAATGCTCATTCGCTTCTTGTGGTTTGCTCTCCTTTCGGCCGTCATTGTGTTCATTTATGTGTAAGTTCTTCAGTTATTTCAAACTATTTTGTGGAGTGGATATAGTTCTGGCAGCATTTGCTGCAATTGGTCTTGTCTCTGGTTGTGTGTAATGGAATTGTCTCTGCAGTGTTTGCAGGTTCCTAGTTACACCTGTCTTTCCTATACTGAATGCACCACATAATTCTAGATGCAAATTATATTGGAATTGTCATTTCCTGAAGCTCTGTGTTTTTGTGGCAGGAAGGTATTGATAGAGGAGAGTAAGACTCCAGCAAAAGATACTTGGTTCACACTCTACTATTTGATTCTTGGAGTTTATGGTGGCATACAAATCTTTCTGTCATTGCTGTTTCATATTCCCTTCTTGCGCTCACAAGCTGACAGATGCTCAGATGTATCATTTCTTCAATTTTTCAAATGGGTGAAGGAGGTAGTCTTGGCACTGGTCAACCTCCCTTGTTACCTGTTTTACTAAGCTTTAAATATTAATGAAAATGTGAGACTATACAGAGGTCCAAATCAATTAGAGCCATTAATTCTTGTGCTGTAAGTCCTTATTCCTTGACTTCATGGTATCTGTCTCTTTTGTGTTATAACTATTATTGTCTGTTGTAATTTTATTCCAGGAACGATATTATGTTGGTCGTGGCATGTATGAGAAGACCAGTGATTATGTCAAGTGAGTCTTTAAACCATTCCAACAATGTCCTACAATGAGCTTGAGACACTATTTTGAAGTTCATCATTGATGAACTTCTCAGATCATGGTCATGTTGCCATGTTTACACTGACATGTTCCAGTAAAAGGGTCAATAAGTAATAGCAGAGAAGACAAAGATATAAGGGGGTCCTCTTAGAGCCTTTATGTGTTTACAGAAATGTCTTAATGTTTATTTAAGTCTATGTCTATTAACAAAACTCCATTAGGTCCTTTAGACATGAGGGCACTGAAGCTAAGTTGTTTACTTTGCTATAACTTTGTTCATAGCAGGCATCTTTCAGAATTCTCCATTCTGTGCTTGTACACATCTTGGACAACAAACTAAAGTTTCATGTTCAAACATAGCTGGATTTAAAAGTTGATGGAGTTGTTAGAGGCTTAATATTGCCTGTAGGGTTGTTTCCTTAAAGCTTTGTAGACATGAGTGCACATCAACAAATACCTTGTTGTACTTTAGAGCTTTTCCACAAGCAGTGATTACACAACATTTTACCAGATGCCTTATACACTCTTATTGATGCTGTCAATGGGCAAGTGTGCAATCAAGAGATGGGGTTGAGTGGACAAATTGATGCTTAACCGACTGACTTGTGGTGGCTAGCATTCAATTGTAATTTAGAAAAATCAAATTCATGTCTGTGGAACCTGATAGAAGCTTGTGGTAGCCAGAGAAAATGTGTTCATTTGGTGGTTTGTTGAAAATCTTCTTTACTTCAGTGAAAGGTCTTGGTCCCAGTTTGGGGTTACCTCAAATATATTCTTCCTAATCTTTGTTTAAATTCTGGACAGTTGAATCCTCACTTATTGTGATGTTATATTGCACAGGTACACTATGTTTTGGTTGCTAATTGGGCTGTGCAAGTTTGCATTCAGCTACTTTCTCCAGGTACCTTTTGTCGAAGCAAGCCAAGGTCTGAAAAACTCCGATTGATTTTTTTGTACTGATTCTCTCTTAAACCGTTAACATATTGTGACTTGATTCCTCAGATCAAACCCATGGTAAAACCCACAAGAATCATCATAGGGCTCCATAACATCCAGTACCGATGGCATGATCTCATCTCCAGGAGTATGTACACTTACTTGTTATGACTGCACTCATTGTTGTGTTACCTTTAATTGTTGTTGTGGAGATTTCTCTGCAACTTCATCAAGCTTACTTGTTTTCCCACTTCATATATTGCACAGAGGATTTGCTGGTCAAGTCTAATGTCACTAGTCCTGAAGCCAGTGTTCCAATTTTGCTCCTGTATTGGATTTGGAGAAAAGAACTGATTGACCAAAATGGTGTTGACTGAAACAACAGTGAGAGCTGGAACAGTACTGATGTTGACCTTGAAATATTTGTGGTCTGACAGGTAACCATAATGCGCTCACACTTTTGTCATTGTGGGCTCCAGTGGTTATGGTAAACCTCTTACATCTTGATCTTATGCTCCATGTTTGACTGAGACAGTGGTCATTTGTTTAGAAGTAGTTCAATACTCAAAAGTCAATCGGTTCTAACACCAGCTAAAGAAGAATACATTGCAGCTAGTTTTGTGTTGCTGCACATTATCACTTGTTTCTGTCATGTACACCTTATCAGACTGGAAACACTGTACAGCTATGTGAGAATGTGACCATTAGACTCCTGAAAGATCTTGGATTTTTGGTGAATGTCAAGAGTATTGTCAAATTTCACAGTATCCACAGATGGAGCAGCCATTGTTTTGGCTACATGTGCCAGTTCTTGTCCCTGTTGTGCCAGGATATTAATTTCAAAAGCAGAATTGAATCCTCTGGGAACTGACAGGAAGTTGCTAAAGTCTCTAGTTCAAGATGATAGCAATCATAGTGATACAAGTTGAGAAACTGGATCTACAGATTTATTTTCTGGATACTCAAGTGTGGTATACAGTGATGTCTGCCCTTGTTGGAGCACTGGAGGGTGCAAGGATGGGTCTTGGAGAGGTAAGTCTACTATTTTTTCTCATCATGAATCTTGTGTGGGACACAGACCTGTGGGTAAGAACTTTTGTGTTGGAGGCATTTGAAAATCCTTTGCAGATGTGTGGTAACACAAACACTTACAAATTGCAGTGAAGTGCAATTGAGGATGTCTCTCTTGCCACAGATATTAGGAGGTCATTCTGTTCCTCCCCTAACACTCATTGATGTGAGCAGATTCGGTCCTTAGATACGTTGCGACAGCGGTTTACTACCTTTCCAGAAGCATTTGTGAAGCACATGCAGCCAACCAAGACCTCTGAACTGTAAGAAATTAGTGCTTCTGAAGTTGTTTTCTTATCACTAAGTAGCTGAAAGGAAGGGACAATGATGAACAAAGCATAGAGTACCTCTTGTAACTGTCAATTAAACACTTTTTGCTGCATTAGTTCTGACTGGTCCCCTTGTGTTGGCTGTGTAGACCACGAAGTATATCCATGGGTGCTGAGGTGTGTTGGCTTACCTTTGCATGGTTTTCTCCTCCTGTGTTTTCATGAGGACCAGTTTCTGAACTCGAGGCAGTCTTGTATTGTGTCACTGCAGGGATCTAATCATACTACAAACCACTGTCAGAGCTAATATTCATATAACATTTTGTGGTAGAGAATTGCTCATGACTGAGCAGCTCTTGGGATATTGTGTTGATGAAACTATTTGCAGCACCTCTTATCAGGTTTATGTCTGCCAGCTCAATGTTCTGATTTTCCTGATGGAACCCTGCAGGCTGTGAAGGAGAAGGAGAATGCAATTAGGTTTGCTCCACTTTGGAATGAGATAATTGTTTGTCTCCGAGAAGAAGACCTCATCAGTAACAGGTACTATGCTTTGTTTTCAGACATAATTGGACATCCATGTCATGAGAACTCTTCTGCAGATGTGTTGCCCTTTGCCTTTTTTAAAGTAAAGTTTAATAAGTTTCTCAGTTTCTGTTGGATCCATGTCTTGAGCATGCAAATTGATATGTCTTTTCTCATTTTCTTCCAGAGAGAAATTGCTATTGATGATGCCTGACAATAAGATCACCAACTCAAGGACACATCCACAACAATCCTTGGTCCAGTGGCCCCTGTTCTTACTTGCCAATAAGGTCTGCACTGGCTATTGCACACTACGTTTCTTGTTGGGCAGAATGTTCATATATGTGAAGTGAATCTTTACTTGTAAGACCTGGGGATTCATAGGATTAGTAGACTTAAATCCTCCACTTTGTTGCTGTCTTGTGCTTGTATCTGCTCAATTAGTTTTGGTAGGTTAGTGGATTTGTTTGGATAATCTATACCAAGGAGACTAGGTATCAATCTTTCAGCCAACATGTGTATGAAATGGCAGAGGACTCTTTAGACTGAAGGACTCTGAAGGACTCTGAAGGACTGATGTTTTCTTTTGAGAACTTTTGGGTACAGGTTTATGTTGCAAAAGACATTTTGAGTGAGACCAAGTATGCTACTGCACAGGATGAGCTATGGGAAAGGATGAAGAATGACCTATACTTGGCATATGCAGTGCAAGAGGCATATGAAAGCTTGCAGGTTGTTTTGTCAGCATTATTAAATGAAGATGGACATCACTGGTTTGTTCTGTACCCTCCCATTAAAACGTGCTTGTTCACCATGAGGCGCTCACCGGTCTGATATTGGTCACTGAAAACATTTTTAGAGAGGAAAAAGTATGAAAAAAGTCAATGCTCAGTGGAATCAGGCAGCACCCAGTTACTGTCCCTCCAACATTTTGTGCCTGTCCTAGGCTGCAAGAGGTTGGGTTTTTTCATTTAAATTTCTGTTACTCATTATTGAGCATCTTGGTGACAGGGTTGAAGATGTATTCCGTGAAATAGATCTTGCTATTGAGAAAGGGGAGTTTGGTATTGACATCGATCAGAATTTCCGCAAATTTGACTTGAAAAAGCTAGGAACTGTGCTTGACAAAACCGCAAAGCTCACTGCAATTCTGGTAAAGCATCCAGACTTTCATTGAAAATCAGCTTCGATTTGTCTGATTTGTTGGACTTGCTTCTAGATTTTTCATATTCTCTATTTCCAGGTGAAAGAGGCAGAAAAGAAAGATGAGAAAGAGAGGGAACAGGAGATAAGTGAGATGCATTCTGCTGCACGGCGGGCATTGGTAGATCTGTATGAAGTGGTCATGCATGACTTTATCACTGATCAGAATCTCAGGTTTGGTGACCTCTTCCTTTCTTCATTTGACAGTTTCTGTGAACAAATTGGGATCCTGTTGATCACAATTGAGTTGTGGTCTGAGCTCTTATGTGGATATGGTTTTGTGAACTCTAAACCATCTTTATGTTGTCCAATGCTGGCGCAATTTTAACTTGTTAACTGCCACTACAGGGCTACTTGTGGAAATGCTGCACATCTTGCTGCGAAACAAAAGGGGCAGCTTTTTAGTGGTCTAACCTGGCCTTCTGGCAAGGAGGTGAGGTCTACAAGCCAAGTATATGTAATGTTCTAAGTCTCATAACCATGTTTGGTTTGGTTGCATCATGCTTTAGATCTCCAGGTTCTTTTGTGATAATTCTGGAGTGGAGATTGAGTTGTGCAAGTTTTGCCGTTGAAGTGTGGTTTAGTTGTTAATCTTTTTGCTTGGACAAACAGAAAATGCTTGTAAGTAGACTCCACTATATTCTCTCAATCAAGGATTCTGCATTAAGCGTCCCTAGCAACCTGGAAGCACGACGACGCTTGCAGTATTTCACCAACTCCCTCTTCATGAAAATTCCTGAGTCACCATCAGTTCGCAAAATGTTTGCCTTCAGGTGAGTCATAACTGTATGCTCCTTTGATCTGGGCACTCATTGTATAATGCTGCCTGAAGATGAGAAGAGATAAAAGATAAAGAGGAAGAAAAATCTTTGATCTGAGCTATGTGGAGCAAGCATTACATTGAAAGTCTTCCCCTTGTGCCACCCAGGATACTTCTTCCTTCAGGATTTGTGCTCTGTTTGTCTTTGTGACACCATTGTCTTGGGATTTCACCCATCCCAAGCAATTTTCAGCTTAAGTGTAGAGTGGGTTCTAACTTTGGAGTTCTGATGAGATCCAGTGTGTTGACTATAGGTAGACTGCCCCTCAGGAGATGAATATTTGTACAAACAGTTTTCAGCCTAGGGAGCTTAAATAGTTATGTTCCAACTCAAAAACATGCATGGTATGCTGGGTCAGGCAGAAATGTCTCAGAGCAGACATTTAGGAGCCAGCCTTTGGAAACTGGTGAAAAGCACCGTACTTAATACAGAACTGGGTGATGTTGTTCATGCAGTGTGTTCACTCCATACTATGAGGAAGATGTGATGTATAGTCTAGTCCAATTGAACAAGAAAAATATTGATGGAATTACCACCTTGTTTTATCTACAAAAAATATTTCCTGGTAACTGCACTCTACACCTATGTCCCAACTTTTGTGATGTAGATTGATATGGTTAGTTTTATGGTTGCATCTCAGTGTTCTGCATTGAGTTGATTTGGCAATCCCAGGGTTGAGCACACCCTTGACAAATATTGGAAGAGGTAATAAAATTAAGAATGCTGTCACTATCAAGGCTCTATGTCATGCAAGTCTTAGTGTCACATGTGGAATGTTTATGTCTTAATCCATGGTGCCTGGTTTCAACTTGTGATGATCTCCACAGATGATTGGACAAATTTCAAGGAAAGGATGCTTCCTCTTGTTAAGGAGGATGATCTATACATGAAAACAGAAGATGACATAAAAGATACACGTGAGTTGCGCCTCTGGGCGTCTTATCGAGGCCAGACTCTGGCACGGACAGGTCAGCGCTGTTAACCATCCAGATCATTGAATGGGATCAATTTGCATTGCAATATTGCTTGCAGTACGGCTTGCAGTAGGTAAATAATGTCATTGGTAAAATTCCAAGAGCAAACCATTCAAATCATCACACTACATTTTTCACAAGGAGGATTTTACACACGGCTCATTCAGGACCTTCTGAACACTGCATCATCATGTAGCAGTTTCTTGTGGGGTTCCGTATTTTTTCTGCTAAATAGGTACTGAAATTAAAGTAGCAGATTTGCCTGGAGGATAGTTGTTGTGTTGAACCCAAGAGTTCACCCTTCAAATAATTCATTGTCAGATAACAAAATTCTGAGCAGTTATGCTGACAGGTTATTTTTGTGTTGTATTACAGTTCGGGGGATGATGTACTATAAAAGGGCTCTCATCTTGCAGGCGGCTGAAGAAGGGGCGTTTAAAACAGATCTCTTAGGTCTTCATCTTAGTATCATTTCCCATGTGATTCCCAGTGCTTGTTCTTAGGAAATATTTTTTGTGCTTCCAGTCCCAACTCACTTTCTCTGGTCAAATTATCATTCTGCATTGCAAGGTTGGTTCAAACATGTTGGAAGAATATATTTTTCAGATGGTTTTACATTCCACAATTGAGAGCTGTCTGATGTGCTGGTGTGTTCCTGTCCAGGGAAGGCCACTGATGCAATAATCCATTGATCTGTGTCTATGTGTGAAGATGAAGAGCAGGGGCTAGCATCACCAATGACCTCACAAGGGGCTTCCAGACGAAGTGCTCAAGCCCAAGCAGAGCTCAAGTTCACATATGTTGTAAGTGCTCAGATTTATGGATCTCAGAGGTCCAGTTCCAAGAAGGAGGATCAAGAGAAGGCAGCAGATATCTCATTTTTAATGCAGAAGTGAGTTTTCAATATGGATAGTTCTCTCGTACTTTTGCTCTTGATTTGTGGTGGCTGGATCCTGGATTTCCAAATATTAGGGTCCTTTCTTTTTAGAAAGTGAATTTTGGTGCATCAACAGCTCATCAATTTCCTCTGGTGCTCTGTGTTTTATTTTGGCCTCTATCCTCATTGTTCAAACATCCCTCAATTCTATTTGTGTTGACTAAAAGTCATAAGTATGGAGAAATTCTCAGTACTTGTGAAGATATCTTTTTATTTTGACATTTGCTGGAGATTTCAACATGTATGTACATTGCATTGGCAGGAATGACTCATTGAGGATTGCTTACATCCATGTGGTGAAAAAGGGCAAGGATGGGAAACAGTCTGAATATTATTCCAAGCTTGTCAAAGCCGACCCAAGTGGAAAAGATCAGGTACTCTTCTCATTGATGACAACTTCAAACTGATCAATTTCTGCAACGTGCTACCAAGGTTTTACAACTTGCTTTTATGGGAATATGGGTTTCAACTGTAGTGACTTCTTCCTCTTTCCTCCAGTTTTGGAGGATTTGTTGGAACCTACCAACTAAGATCTTGGAAGGATACTTGCTGGATGGAACATGATGCAGGCTGTAATGGGTGTGACATTTTTTTATCATCTGTTTGGGCATGGAAATCAAGCTTTTGCATGTGTGTTTGTATTATTCCTTAACTGCAGGAGATCTACTCAATTAAGTTGCCTGGTAAATTCCTGCTGGGAGAGGGCAAGCCAGAGAATCAAAACCATGCAATTATCTTCACACGTGGTGACGCTCTTCAAACAATTGATATGAACCAGGTTGGCTTAATTGTTATTCTTTGGCTCCAAATTGCATGTTCAAGTCTGCCCACTCCTTTCAAAAGACAATCTGGAATTATTTTGTTGTATTTGAGCTTTGTAGGAAAACTATATGGAGGAAGCATTCAAGATGAGAAACCTTCTAGAAGAGTTTGACTCAGACAAACATGGTCGTCGACGTCCCACTATTCTTGGTGTGCGTGAACACGTCTTCACAGGAAGGTGAAAAGTTGAAGACAAACTAAATTTATGTTTAAACCAGTTTATATCTCCTGTGTCGTTTCAGTGTGCTTGTGTTACATACTATGTCTAATGCTCTTGCTCCTTCAGGACGTCTTGCAGGAGGCAATGGGATATAACAGAGTTCTGTGTGCATTGGAGTGTGACTGCAACTGATACTGCTGCTTTTCATTTAGCCCATGTGTTCTAGTTGCATGGTGTGATGTTATGATCTTTGTATTGGGTACAGTGTGTCTTCATTGGCATGGTTTATGTCGCTGCAAGAGAGCAGTTTTGTGACAATAGGGCAGCGCGTGCTGGCTCGGCCACTCAAGTAAGATCTTCCGGGCTGATTCTTCTTTTCTTGCTCTTTAAACTTTGGAATGACTATCTTAATCTACTATTACAGTCATGACTCAAGGGCTTTGAAAAATGTGATGATCTCCAAGTAATGTGTTCATATGTGCCATTTGGTCCCTAGACGTGAAATAGTTTTTTTGGGCAGTGATGTGTTGCCTGGTCTGGACACATAAACAAGTAGCTGTTTCCTTTTGTGTATTCTAATACTCCAATATCTCTTCTAACAGTGAGAAATGCCTTATAGTTTCAGTAAATTCCCCCTGGGACTGTTTCTAAAAGCCAGTGCCTACAAGACAGTCAGTACTATGCAATAGATGTGAGTTGAATTTGTCTATGTAGGTCTTGTTGCATGTTTGACCTACATACCAGTAATTGCTTTGTTAATGGAGTGGATACTGATAATTCATCTGTGGGTACACAGGGTAAGGATGCATTATGGGCATCCAGATGTTTTTGACAGACTGTTTCATATATCAAGGGGTGGAATCAGCAAACCATCAAAGGGCATCAATCTCAGTGAAGATATTTTTGCAGGTTTGGGTCTATGACCTAGTCTTGAGCTCACTTCAAATATGGTGTTGGTGATCTTCAAACACATCATGTGTTCCAACAATCATCTGGGTCTATTGGTGCCTGAATAATATCCATTCTGTTTTTTTTTCCCCTACAAAATTTTCCCCTTTTGGAATTCTGAGCTCTAGTGTCCCACATGTGACTACTATGTCAACAATTTTGAAATTTGTTTTTACAGGGTTCAACTCTACACTTCGTCAAGGCAACATCACCCATCACGAATACATTCAGGTACTTATACATGGGAAGCCCTGCTACTGCATCTGTTGCAAATTGAATGTAGAGTTGTTCTGCTGATAGAATTGATTTATGCAATGTGAATGTGTTGTTTTGTTGTTTTGTACAATGGAACTAGACTTGTTTCTAAGTATTGGGGTAGTTTTGCAGGTTGGAAAAGGACGAGATGTGGGGTTGAATCAAATTGCTGCATTTGAAGCCAAAGTGGCCTCAGGCAATGGAGAGCAAACTCTGAGTCGTGATGTTTACCGATTGGGCCAACTCTTTGACCTTTTCCGGATGCTGTCCTTTTTCTTTACTTCTGTGGGTTTCTATGTGACAACAATGGTAGGTGTCAGTGTGACTCTTTTCAGTCCCAGCTGGTTGGTTGCTGATGTCATATGTGGAATTTCCAGATTGCATTTATCTTTCTGGCTATTGTACTTCAAAGTCTCAGGGCAGAGCAATAGTGGCTAATAAGGGAGGAAGAAAATCATTATGCATTTGCAGTTGAACCTTATATTAATCTAGCTTGGATGCAGATGTTGACTACAAAGTGCTTTGTCTTATGGTGACTACACCAGTGCTCTTCAGCTAGCTTGGTTTAGTGGTCAGGCTGGTGCAAATGCATCCAAAAATGCACCCATATGATTAAACACTTGTTAGAATCCAGATAGAAAATGTCCAGCTGCTTAAGTGTGCAGAACCTGATAACTTCCCTAACTTAGACACATGTTTTCCTAGTTTGATATTGGTGATGCTTCACTAGAGGATCTTGGCAGTCAGTAACTCAGTACTTTATTGATTGGAGCAATTGTTGTGCCTGCTAGTGTTTGTTGTATAGATTTTTGTCAGTCTTAGATGATTCTGTATTTCATTCTGAATGTCAGCTCTCTTTAATCTAACCTTGAAGCCCTTGATGAAGCTCAAACACTCATCCAAAACTTCCCCTACTCTACACACAGCTTGTCTCATTTGATGATGCCCTAGTAGAGGATCTTTGTATTTAGTAACTTGGTACTTTATTGATTGGAGCAATAACTGTGACTGTTGGTGTTTCTTGTATAGCGTCTGGTCCTTGTCTTAGATGCATGTTTTTCATCCTCAATGTCAACTTTTCTTCAGTTTTTCTTTCCCTTTCTAGTTTTGTCCCTTTTGTGTCATTCTTTCTTCCCATTACTGTAAGTCCTTATCTGGAAGTCTTCCTTTGACTTAGAAGAAGAAGTTTAAACCTTGTTCTGGCTTTCTTAATAATGAGTATGTAGATTTCTTTATGCTCATGAGAGTTATTATCTTCCTCAGTTTTGCCTTCAAGCCTTGATGAAGCTCAAACACTCATCCAATTTTCTTTTTGTACAGATGACGGTTCTGACAGTTTATGCCTTCCTCTATGGCAAAGTATATCTGGTAAGTTGTAATGCATGTTGTTGCTTTCAAACTATTTATCTTAGTACCTTATTGGTGGCATGAAAGCTGACTGACTCTGTAATGCTGAAACAGGCACTATCAGGAGTGGAGGCATCATTAGAAACTGCAGGCAACATCCTTGGTAATGCTGCACTGCAAACAGCCCTCAACACCCAATTTCTGTTCCAGATTGGTGTTTTCACGGCAGTACCCATGATTATGAACTTCCTCCTGGAGCAGGGTGTTTTCACTGTAAGCACTGTGCTTCCTCATCGGTCCAGTTAGCATCTAGAGTTTCCGAATTTTTTTTTGTATGTTGGGTGCATGAGCCCCTCTTCATGGATCATATTATAGTGCCCCATTTCTGATTTCTGTTGTGGGTTGATTACAATTCAGTTTATTGTTTCTTATCAGTGTCGTTTATTTTGATTTCCTGAAGTTTACACAGTGGGAAGAGTTCTCTAGGTCCATCCTGTTCTTGTTTTGCATATCTGTGTAAGGGGAGAGGTGTATAACCCGGCAAATCTTATGTTTTATATGATCACAGGCTGTAATTAGCTTCTGCACTATGCAACTACAGTTAAGTTCAGTGTTCTTCACATTTTCACTGGGAACACGAACACACTACTTTGGGCGGACCATTCTTCATGGGGGTGCGAAGGTTAGCCCCGTTATTCTTTTGGAGCATGGAGAGAGCTAAATGATATAGATAAGAAGTGTGTTGTTGCTTGGACTTAGGATTTATCTTTCCAGTGAAGAGGCAGCTGTGCAAAAGAATGACATGCAGTATCATTGTTTGCAGTATCGGTCCACAGGAAGAGGGTTTGTTGTGGAACACATTCCATTTGCAGAGAACTATCGTTTATACTCTCGTAGCCATTTTGTTAAAGCGTAAGATGCAAACTTTCTTCAGCTCTTTTGATAATCCAAATTGAGGCCTGGCTATTGTAGATAGCACTTCCTGTGTCATTGATCAGTATTTCCCTTTTGCTAACTTCCTTTAGGTCTATGTCCTGCATTACTGGCATATGTTGGCTTTGCATATAGCTGTGATCCTTTTCTGCCGATCCATATGCCTAATGCACACTCCCAATTCCATGTCTTCTTTGGTTGGTCATGTGGTGAAGAATTACATGCTTAAACTTACCTGTAATTGTTTCCTGCAGGATGGAGATTATAATGTTGTTGATAGTCTATAGGGCATATGGAGCTCAAAGTCGAACATCAGTCAGCTATATTTTGCTCACTTTTAGCAGTTGGTTTCTCGCTATCTCTTGGCTATATGCTCCATACATCTTTAATCCTTCAGGATTTGAGTGGCAAAAGTGTGTACTCTCTGCTTCACTTCTCTCAAATTGGTTTGCTGTATAACTCCGTTTTACTCCATTTTCCTAAGTTTGTCTGTTTGGGAAGCAGTTCATTTTGTTTTAGTTTTGCGGAAACTGACACAATTGTTCCTCACATGCATAGAGAAGTTGTATTTAGCACATGCAGCTTTTGCTGCCATATCTTCCATTACAAATGTATTGAGCAACTGTTTTTATTTGGTTGCCCATGTAGGACTGTCAAGGATTTTGAGGATTGGACAAACTGGTTATTCTACAAGGGGGGTATAGGTGACAAGGGTTTAAAGAGTTGGGAAGTTTGGTGGAATGAGGAGCAAGCACACATTCAAACAACAAGAGGTCGCATTTGGGAGTGTATATTGAGTTTTCGCTTTTTTATAATCCAGTATGGTGTTGTATACGCCCTCCATGTTACTGGCCGTGATAAAAACTTCAATGTGAGTACCTGTCATACTGGTCACAACTTTTCATTTTTTTCCTATCAATTTGAATATTGACGGGGACATGGACATGGCAGGTATATGGGTTCTCCTGGGTAGTGCTGGTGGGGGTACTGCTCCTTTTTAAGGTATGTCTGGGTAGTACCGGTATTGTTTTTTGTTAGACTGAAACTTAAATTTGTAGGCATGTATTGGAACATATATATTTGAGCTGCTGCTGCAAACTGGAAATTGCAGCACTTTCAGTGAGTGGCAATGGCCTCTGAAGATGTGTTGAGTGTTTAAGAAGGATGACCTGGAGTTTGCCAATTTAGTGTGCTGTGGCTCTCTTCACCCATGGGGCTACTGCCTTTTGGAGGTGGATACTTTTAAACTTATGTAACAGGGATAACATAGTTGCCAATCACCTCTCAAGGTTTAACCCATAGCTGCCCATATGGGTATATAACTGCATTTCATGGGATTGATTTTAACAATGTTGGAAATTTGAGTAACTTATGGTTTATGACTGTAAATGTTAATTTGCTGCAGTTTGTCCTTTTTGTGTAAGTACATCAAAAGAAGTTTGTCACAAGAATGGATGTGCATATGCTTCATACACTAATGTAGAGCTGCAGGTTTTTGATATATGACATGGGATGCCTAGTAAACCTTGAATTTGGAAAATATGTGTGGTGGATTATGTTCCACTTTCAGGTTCAATGAAATGCCGAAAGCAAAAAGCTGATCCATCATTTAAACAAGGGAAATAAGTTGTCACTTGTGATGCTGATGAACAGTTGCCAGCCTCTTAGGTCTTAAGGTATAGAATACCTTAAGACCTAAGTGATACTCTGTGATACTCTGTGATAATACAAGTGTTGTCTTAGTGCAAGATTAAATTCGCTACAATTCCATTCCCAAACTGGGATACTCTTTAATGTATGCTTGTTGGTGGGGCATGACAGGGTTTTACATTGAGCAAGAAAGCATCAGCAAACTTCCAGTTGCTAGTCAGGCTGTTTCAGGGAGTGCTGTTTTTGGTGTGCATTGGTGGTCTGTCCTTTGCTCTTGCATATACAGCTCTTACGGTTGGTGACATGTTTGCAGCTGGGCTGGCTCTCATACCAACAGGCTGGGGCCTTCTCTCTGTAAGTATCACACCTATCAATAGTTTTTTGGCCCCCATTTTGTTGTGGTGAATCCTTGTAGATTTGTCATGATGTGATGTAGTTTAGTTTCTATTCACTGTACCTACCTACTGGTTTGATTTTTGAGGAGTCGACTTCTGAGTTTGATTTTCAGCTACCATTTTACACCAACCACTTGTTTTTACCTGGAGAGATGTATCAGGGCTGAACCTTAATCAGTAAACTAAAGTCATAGACCAGTGTCTGACTTGCCTTAGGATATTATGGTACATTACATACCCCACTGGAAGGATGTTGATCCTGGGTGAGTCATTACAGGTATGTAACACAACACAATGGCAATACCATTTCACAATAATTTTGGCTTACAAAGTGGTGGTACTGTTGGGACTCTGTTTGTGTGGACAGATTGCAATAGCTGTCAGGCCTGTGATAGAAAGGGTTGGCCTATGGAAGTCAGTGCGTGGAATTGCACGATTATATGATGCTTGCATGGGGATGGTAATATTCATTCCAATTGCATTGCTCTCATGGTTTCCCTTCATGTCCACCTTCCAGACCCGCCTTGTATTCAACCAAGCATTTAGTAGAGGTCTGGAGATCTCAGTGCTTTTGGCTGGAGACCAGCCAAATGCAAGTTTTTAGTACACTACTGTTTTGCACAATTTTTGAAACATTGCTGCTTGTGCAAATATTAATCATCTTGATTCAACTGGATGACTTGATCTTCTTTTATGACTTTTCAAAAATCTGTGGAGATGTTGTGGATCTGCCCCACAGGCAACAGCAAATGTTGCTACTGGGGCTGCAGGATAAGTTGAAATTTCTTTCTTAGTTAACTGATGTGATTGGCAGGCATGGGCCTTAATGTCCTAAATTAAGTTTATCAGCACTGTAGTAGATGTTTTCAGCCTCATCCAGAACAAAACATTACCACAAGCAAAAGTCAAAATTCATTTGTCATAGCAAATATAGGATCTCTGATAAGTGGTCATGATGTAGCATAACCTCTTGTGAAACAGTGAGACAAGTCAAATGTGGAATGACCCTCGCTGCAAACATTTTTTTTGGTTGATTTCAAACCAATCATGGAAAGTTGTATTGAAATTGGGCCTTATGGAGTTCGTAGTATCCCATATGTACAAAGCTCTCTGGCCAGTCATTGGGTGATTTCACCCCCATTTACTTAGTTTGTTCATATATTCAATTATAGAACTGGTGTACCAGAAATTAGAACAGCATGCTGGTAACACCACCCGGTGTTTGAAGTGACCAGGGAACTCCATAAACTTGCATGAATCTAGGATGCATGCAGTAAAGAGAAATTATAAGGAAAAACATTGAGAAGCAGCTTTTACCAAGTGTTCTTCAAAATGTTCTTGTAAAACCATGATGTTACAGAGTATCATCTACAAAGCAGGGCCTTTTGAAGTTTCATAAAGCATCGCAAGAACCCATCCACTCACTATTTCAGTAGTAGTCACTGGTGAAACCCCACCAAGTCTCCTTAATGAGAAGAGATCTGGGCTAGACATTCAGTTCTCAGAGGAGTCTCAGAGAAGATGGCCTTGATCAACTTTTGCACCTACAGACATAAACACACATCAATTTATCTGGCTTTCCACCAAAAGTAAGCTAGTGTACACATCTTTAACATGAAGAATTGTGAACCCCATACTGATTAATGATCTCCTGAATGTAATCTATTTGTGTAGGTTATTCTTTCTGACGATGTCAGGTCCAAATCTCAACCTGAGTTATGAACTCTGGTGATGTCTTCTGGTTCACAAGACATCTCAGATAGAAGAGAAGGGCAATGCAATAGCTGTGTCATCCACCAAATTACTAGTTCAACTAATTAGCCTGCTAGGTGACTAGGTGACAGTACCTCCTCAGAAGAAAAACCACATGAAGTCAAGTCTCCACTCTCCCAAGATTGGGTGATGGGTCTGAGTGACATGTCCAGCAAATCTGCAGAACCCCAAAAATCTAGACTTAATTCAATATCAATTCAGCTCCCGTTCAGTCACACATATTGACAATTAAGCATGATCCATACTTGGAAAACCCAAACCTACACAAATATAATCATGCAGCTTAACTTAGGAGGTCTGATACTTTTAACAGGAATCTCAAATGAGAAGAGCTTCTTAGTCTTCACATGCCTGTAAGACGAGCAAGTTTGCGCCATGAAGGAACCAACTTTTCAGCAGCATCCCTTGATTGGGTGACATCTGCACCATCGCCGTCTCCAGAGGCAGACCCCAGAAGTGGGGACAAGCTCTCAAGTGCCAACATCATCAACTTGCGCAACTGTGCCCAACCATCCACAATCCATCAAAAGCAAGATATACACAAAACTGTCAAATTCAGGCACCAACCACTTCCCATGAGTGTGGTGACTACTAGCAGACAAAAAAAATCAGAGGACACCCATTTGAAAACACAAGACAACATGAATGACGTCTTAATGCTGAGTGTGGACCTACAGACAATTTCATGTAAAAATAGCTCTGGATATGGCTGAGATTTCTGCCATTAAGATGCTGTCATCAAAGAATTTTGCAAGATATACCTTTCCACATTCTTCAACTGAAATATCTTCAAAAGCCAGCACTTCATTGACAAGTCGGCCAACTACAGCTTCAAGCAGCTTGCCCATTGCTAGTTCACATACACTGGCAGCTAGAAGTGGTTGCCATATCTTCAACACTGCGGTCAACACAATCATCATCTGCAAGGACCAGACACATTCAAGCAATCAGTAATGCAAACTCATATCTATGAGATCACAGAGAGAACTCAAGAATAACAATTTGAAGGAAACTATTCTGTTCATTCCAGCAAAACCAAAACTAAAACAATAAGACTCACTGTAGTCATAAACTTATTAATGTCACTCACAAAGTACCAGACTATCACCATGAATGGCAGTGACCAGCTGCAACTACAACCACTGACTTCATCAGCTTCTAACAGTGGGTGTAGATTAGCATATAATAATCTGCCTGAAATTTTGGTCATCTGTATCCTGAATTCCAGTTGCACTTACAAAAGTGGGAAGACTCAGTCATGTTGTTGGCAAACATAGTTAATTAAGAATGTCAATAGTATCCTCATTCAAGCTGCAACAAGCTTGTGAGGGTTATAAGCTTCATTTCATTTAAGTGTGCTCACCTACAAGCAAGCATCTAAGCCTAATGCATAGAGAGGCCTACATAGAGTGTAGTGGTTTAGATCTCCTAAACCCTGAACATATTCTCCAAACACCACTGGTGACAACCAAGCAAACTAAGGTACAAACAAGCCACTTGGATACACATCTAAGCTTCTCTGCCACTGTCCACAAACTCGCATGTCAATCTGTAAACACATGTAGGATGAGATATATCCTCTCACAATCCTTGATAAGCATTGACATGATATTCCTTACAGAAAAATGGCAGAAGTGAAACTGTAGTCATTTAAGTACATGCAGAAGTCTTGGGGGTATAGACATGTTTCATAGCTGCACCAGGTCTGAAAGTATGAAAAGAACCAACCTTCCAAATTCCTTGTCAAATCTAAACAATCAAAGGAAATGTACCTGGTGTAGTGCATCATTGGCAGTGTCAAAGTGCTTTTTCTGGTCTGTGAACTGGAATCCATTTGCATGATTTAGAGCCTGCAATAATATAGTCATGTCATCACTTAAATTCTTTTTCAAAGTGCTCATGTACAAATGGGTACTGAAACCAGACTTCCAGTGATTACAGTTGTGAAAGTCTCATTTCTCTTCTTCCAGGGTTTCTGATGACGGTTAAGAAGCTACAGGGTAAATCCTTGTCTGTGAGCTCACAAAAGCTGGAGACATCCTCATCAAAGACCCAAGACAATGCAATTTCAGTGAAAGAATTGGAGGAAAAGGTCCTTGAAGACACCAATCCACACTTTTCTCAATTAACCCTTGCATCAATGGGTTCTCTCCCTGAATTGTTACAGGAAAGCCAAGAGTGTGTGGTCATCACCAGGCATACCCTAATGGTCAAGGGTTGTTAACAAACTGAACAGGGATAACCATTCACTCATTCTGTTCCACAATAAAACCCTGATATGTCTAACAATTCACCTCAGTTGAGACAATATCTAAGGACCCCTGAGTAAGACCTCACCTCCATAAGGTTCAATTTGATCAAGTGCAAATGTCCCTCAAGAATATCACACCCCAGCCGGCGGAACAGTGGGACCAAGTCAACAAAAGTGAAGACTTCCTGGACATTGGAGGGAAGTGCACCAGAATACTGTCTCCACCCACACAGTCTCATACCATCACTACTATGTGTGCAGATTATAACAAAAGCTTTCTTCATTGAGTGGAGAACCAATGGCACAAACTGAGGCACTTTCCAAAACAAATGTTCCATTACAGAACAAAGGAAGATCAAATATGAGGGTAGTCACCTGGAATTTCAGAAGGAGTAGCTGATGAGCAATATGGAAGCAGTCATTGTGACAGAGTGCAGTAACCTGGTGTACACTATCTAGCTGTCCTGCCACCTTCAGAGACCAAAAACTTATATCATCAAGGAATGAATCCAGGCAAATCTTAATTGAACCAGAGTCATCAAGAGAGAACAATGGCATTCTGGTTACCAAATTTAGAGGTGATGCAACTTACATGCAAGTGTCCTTCAGAAATGTAACCCACCATCACAGGAACAATGGAGCGATAGAGGAGAATGGCATCACGAGCAGCGTGGTAGAGCTCCATTGCTATCTGTGGAGTCGACATACATGCATCCTACATGCCCCATGATATCAAAGAAGGGAACACTGAGATCAAAGAAAAATGCACAAAAAGTCTTTGAAGGTGACTGATGCATCGCATGCCTGATCATGCCCACACATCAAAGAAAAATGACTGGATTTCAACAATACAAAAAAGGGAAGCAATGGCAAAAGCACATGTTCCAACCTTCCCCTAAACAAAAGCATCTGAATTGACATCAAATCAGACTACAAACATTACATAAAGCACAGGCATTAGCACAGTACCTGCAGAGTTTTGTGCATTAACTCCAGCAACTGTTTGGCTGGGTAGGTAATGGCACATTTCTCTGCCCACAACAATGACATATCACCATTTTCATCTGAATCCTTTGTGCCAATTTCCTCATTATTATTCTGGAAGACAGCCACCACATGATTATCATATCAGATGTACCTAGAGGGATGTCGTCTTGGAAACAATTGAAACAGAACTTAATTTGTTCATTAAGGAAAGAATCATACCTCAAACTTTGTGTAGTCATTCTGAACTAGCAAATAACGTGCCTTTGCCAGGACGTGCTTCTTCTTTTTCAGGGCAAAGTGGACCTCCACATCTGATGAGAACTTGCTAAGCCTATCACCTTTGGTCTCATCCCAGTCTGGAATCAAGCCTGCGCTTCCCAAACATGCCTCAAATTCTGCTGTGACATTGGCTGACTTCTGAAATTCTGCAAGCTCTGCAATATCATTTGGAACAGACTGCAAAAGACATAAAAAATATGAGGTTTTATACAGACCTCATGCAGCTTCCTTAGGCTCGCAAAGTTGCACCAAAAAGCAAGAAGTAATTGTCTAAACATTTCACTTCTGCATAACTGGAAAATTTCAAATGTGACAGGATGGTTTGCTGGAATCTGAGTGATGTCCAACCAGAATCTCATGATGTTTCACCATAAAATGAGCATGCTTGCAATTTTTTTTAATAATAGAAAGAGATTGACTCTTAAAGCCAGCAACACACAGAACACCAGCAATACCAATCTCTGAAAAATTATGTCTTCCTAGGAAACACCAGAGAATATATCTGAAGACTTTTGGACAACAACAGCAGAACACTGACATAAACCTGAAATTCATTGACAATACCTTACGTAGCTGTTTTGTAATGATGGCCTCTGCCAGTCTAGGCCATATGATACGGCCCAGGCATTGCACCCATTGGTCATTCTCAACCAGCAGATTTGTCCTCAAAAAGCTGAAAACCTTGAGGAGTTTTGAATACACATCTTTTTGTCCTGCAATGTCTGACTGAGAGAGACACCCCTCCCACCCCCAAAATTGATCAGTTCATAAATGTAGCAACTGCCAGTGAGTAGTGCTTGAAATCCAATTTTCAAGATGACTAAACAGTAACTGAAAAGATGTCAGAGACCTTACAGCAAGGGCACATGCAGGCACCTGATATTCACAAGACTTCCAACTGAGAACAGCCTTCCTTTGCTGGCTCATGCTGGTCACCAGCTCCCCAATCACCACCTCAATTTGCATATCATGAAGAATGGGCTCAAGAACTCCCTTGAACAGAATATCACCTAGTTTTGCAAGCCGCATGTTGAGCACCCCGACATTCTGTGAAAACACATGCAGTTCACATTCACTGTTGTAATCATAGATAAAGGCTATGTCAAAGAGACAGATGCAATTAAGCTGGCAAATGATCTGAGCACGCACATCCATTGCTGCAAGAATGGTCCACAGCTCCACTTCAACTATATCCACCCCAGAATCAGAATCTCCACAGGGCAGACATGGTGTCACACACAGCTCACATGTGCTTTCATCCAGCACCACTGATTGCAAGAATAGATCCTCCAAGAATGATATTAACTGCAACAATTGCACAATCTTGTAAGTAGCACTCACACCAGAGAATTACTTCCAAAATTTGGCTTAGGGTTTCCACCAAAGCTCAATTTACTTCAGAAATATGTAAATTGTGGGGGGCAGCTTGACTAACCTTTGAATAGCAAATTACCCAGGCGTCTTGTAAGAACGTATATGGGTTGATCTTCTCTTGATTCTCCCTAGCTTTCTGATCATCCCTATCACCTGTCCAGTCTGCAGGCAAACCGAGAGACTCCCGCAATTCGCACAAGGCACCTGAGGCCTCGATCAAGCGACCGTCAAGGAACTCCCTCTCCGTGCTCTGCAAGGTCTCGTGAAGCTCAGCAATGGCTTGCACCACAGCAATCGCCTGCTCTCTCTCTTCACCATCGCGACGCAACTGCTCCGCATCTGCAGCCAATTGACAAATCTCGAGATCAAACGAAAGACGAGCTTCGGTCTCACCGCCGTCCTGTCGTTGTCCCCCCCCTCCTTCTTCTCTCCTCTCCCCAAGTGCGTCGAGAATAGACTTCAGATCCCGAGCAACGGCCTCGACGTCCGCCACGGTCCCATTGGCACCGGAGATGATACTCAAAAATTGAGGGTAATTCTTGGTCACCGTTTTGTGCACACGATCTTTGATCTCCTCGGACCGAGATTCGATTCTGTCGAGCAGTGTGTGGAGGTCGGAGGCCGACAACGGAGCCGACTCATCCAATTCTACTCCCGGGGTGAACGACACCAGCTCTTGCAAGCTAGGCCCTGCTGCAAGCACCCCCATACCTCAACAACAACTCCCGAGCTGACCTCAATTGCCAGGGCACCTGCTCGTCAACAACACCAGAAACAGCATACCGAAACTGCAGAGCTACTGAGTGGGAAGAAGAGAACAAAACATTTGCTCGAGACCATGATATTGCCAACGTTCACATTATGAGCAGTTGCTATGCTCCATTGACCTCCAACTCTAGCAGCTATTGAGATCAATACAAAACACAGGGCCAAAGATGAGACGAGGGAGCTCAGAGGGGCAGGAGTGCGTCCTCCTCCAACCCTAATTTGACATGCATCGGATAACGTTTCAGCCCTAACCCTAAGTTTTCCTTCAACCCTAACCGTAAGTTTTTTCTGAGATTTCTTTTAAATTCAGTTGTTTCTGCATATTTTTGTTGGTAACGCGCTCTTCCCATCGCTTGGCGTTCTGCATCGGCCGAGCCGTAACAAGTGGTGGCCAAACCCGTCGCTTCGGAGCTTGGTCTTCGCTTAGGACGTAGCGAAGACCAAGATCTGCCGAAGAGGCAGTGTGGAGGATTACGGGTGCGTGGAGTAGGTTAGGGTTTGATGTCGGCGTCTCTGGATACGCAGACCAAGCTGGGTATGAGCTTGGACGACCTAGCTGCGCGCGGTACAAATGGCGGGGGAGGAGCAACAGCAGGAGGAGGAGGAGGAGGAGGCGGTGGTGGTGCTAGTGGTGGGCGACGGCGGATGCAGAGCGGGATTGTGGGGAAGAGGGCACTGAGGCGGAGTTTGCCATACAAGAGCTATGGGCGTGAGAACGGGGGTTTCGGGGTCCGTTCGGCTTCGACCAGGTGATGAAGATAATGAAGAAGAAGAAGAAGAAGAAAAGATGACGATGATGATGAAGTATATGAAGCACAAGAAGAAAAATCTGGAAAGAGGGGAAAAAGAAGGCAGAAATGAGGGATTTGTGGGGATGAGGGTAGTGGCGTGATGATGTTGAGCGTGTTGGGCTTTATGGGGCGGGGGGGTGGGAGATGGTATTTGAGCTGTTGAAGGGGTGAAGAAGGAAGTAGGGTTTTGAGGAAGGTGGGAAGAAATGGTTGTTGGAAGGGAAAATATGTAAGGTGTGATGATGAACTGGAGATAGGTGTCTTGTGGATGTCGATGAAGAGTTGGGGAAGGGGTTTTGGGGAAATTTTTTGTTGGAGTTTTTTGGACAGGGTACACATCTTACCTTGCTTTTACTTCCTTGAGTATCGCATGGGAATCACCATTCATGGTATTAGTTAGGATTTCCCAATGGTCCCTTTTTTCTCTAGATACCTGGAGGAGAGATGGAGGACAGTACTCCGCAGGCTACAGTACCTGAAGCATTTGTGACACTTGTGTCACTGGTTGTGCTGGTCAGTTTAGCAAGGACTTTATAAGTTATTCCTACAGGTCAATCGGTTGGTGTTATCCTATTTCCTTCGTGGCTAGGTCAGGAACTAACTCTGATATGTGTGATCATTTCCAGAGCACCAGCTGAGCTGTGCAACAATTGCAGACGTGCAGGCCATTTTGCCCGTGACTGTCCCAATGCATCAGTCTGTAACAACTGTGGTGTTTCAGGGTGAGTTAGCAGCTCATGTTTCCTATTTTGTATTTGAGGAGCTGTTGCCATGTGTTCCCCATAAAATCCCCTTAAAATGCTTCTTTTAACTTTGTTAAGGGCAAACAGTCCCCATCCTCACAGATGTGATGTTGGTAAGAAACTGCTGCATCATATGAAGGGTCAAATATAGAGGCAGGGTCACAGCTATAGTCTGTTAGGTTTGTGCAGGTTCAGTGTAGAGGGCCTCTAATTGAAGCATAACCACACAGATTTAGAGGAAAATTTTGAGGCAGAGAGTTTATCTGTTCACATTCCTTATGTCTTTGGTGTTTCTGGGACAGCCATATTGCTGCTGCTTGCCCAATGGAGCCACTGTGTCGCAACTGCAAGAAGGCTGGTCACATTGCAAGTGAGTGTCGCAGTGAGCCAATTTGCAACAACTGTGGAAAGCCTGGACACATTGCAAAGGGTTGTGCAGCCCAGGAAGTAGGGATTCCAAAGGCGCGGCTCTGCAACAACTGCTACCGACCAGGACACCTTGCAGTGGACTGTCCCAATGAGAAGGCCTGCAACAACTGTAGACAATCGGGACACTTAGCTCGGGACTGTGTGAATAGCCCTGTGTGCAATGGGTGCAGCCAACCCGGTCATATTGCTCGGGATTGTCCTCAGCTTGTTGTTGCTCCAAGATCTGTTGTGCCAAGCTTCATTGAGATGGTGTGCCATAACTGCCATCAACCTGGTCACAAAAGCAAGGATTGTCTTCAGGTATGTAGCTCTGTTAGTGGGCTTCACATTATCATATCTGTATCTTTCACCCTGTCAGGTCCTTTGAAGCTGGCTGCTAATAGGGTTACATCTGATCTTAGACATAGGTAGCTTGAGTGATGGAATCAGACCTGTTAGACATAATCAGGTATTAATCTCAACTGCCAATTACAGGTGACTATTTGCAACAACTGTGGGGGCCGTGGGCATGTGGCTGTGGAATGTCCATCAGATCCTATGGTAGCCCGGGGGCTTCGACGATGGTGAGTTCCTCAGTTGTGGAGGAATCAAACCACAAACTATGATCAGAGGAACAAGTTTGTCTGATGCCATGTTCAAAGGGTTTGATTTCATGATAAGTGGTTCAGGAGTGGTGCCTGTAATGGTACCCAAGCTTTTTGTCACTTAAGTTGCAAACAGTTGAACAAACTTCACTCTATTTCTGATGAGTAAGGCAAGATTTATCTTCGTCAACTTTCACCCGGTGTAGCTGTACCAGCACCATGTCTGCAATTTGGTTTCTGTCCTGTCAGAAGTTCATGCCCTTTAAGTTCAGTTTTTTTCCAGCTTCTTTTGTTTGAGGCTTCCCTTTCCTTCTCTTTTATTTCTTTTTTTCTTTCTCTCTGTGTAAATTCCACTATCCTTCTGGTTTCTTTGGTCTTCTGCTTCTCTGTTGTGTTTTGTTGAGCTATGCAGTGTAATGGCTATGTTTTCCCATTACTGGGAGAATTTTCTCAGTATGTTTGTTGTATATCCACCACACTGTTGATGGTCCATGAACAGGTGTGAGACTGACACTGTTGTTCATACTGCAAGCATGTATATTATTGTTTTTTGTCCTTGTTTGGTATTTGTTTTATGGTCATTTGTTCTCAGTTTTGACTATCGTTCTCTGGAAATTTGTGTCTTAATGCAGAAGTGTTAGCCTTGTTTTTCATTTTCTTAATAGTGAATGGATAATTCTCGATTCCTATGAGAGATATAGTTACATATCCACCGGCTGCTCAGAAGCTGATGTAGTCAGTGGGATGTTGTGGTTGTTGGACAATATCATACATGTGGCTGTTGAAGGGTGCTTAAGATGTGTGTCTAAAGTCAGTGGGAACGTTCTGGTAGTTTGTAAATACCATACATATTGCTGTCAAAGGTTGCTGAACACAAGTGTCTGTTGCTGTTATTCAACTGCTCCTTATTCTTGGTTCTGTTTTCTCTATTCTTTAGGGTGAGGTTTTCTCTTGTTTTGTTTGCTGATATGTTTTTAGATCTGAATCTTGCTGTTGAGTAATTTTTCAACACTTTGAGGTTGACTTATTTAAAGTAAGTAATGGTGCAGAAATTTTTATCCTTCACTTTCTGAGATGCTCAGTATCCATTTAAGTGGTGAACAGCTGGGTTCTTCAAGATCCATCCTTAGGTTACAGGAGGCCCTTTGTTGCACCTAAATATAACCAGAACATTCTTAGGAAGACATCTTAGAAATAGAGAAAACATGGGTTAAAGAGGGCCTGCTGGCTAAACCTTTACTATGCCATATAATCATTTGTGGTTGTGCTAGATGCAACATTTGATCTCTGCATTATTGTCTTCAGAATTCAAGAAGTCTGACTTGTTGATAGCATCTCAAGATCCATTACTGGTATCTATAATTTCAAATGGACTGAAGTGCAAAATGACTTATCACCGGATATCTGTGATGAGGTTGGTGTCCAACCTCTGATGACTGTTTATTGCCAAAGTATACTGAGTCTGATGACCCATTATTTTAAAAGTATGGGGACTTCTCTATTCAGATCCCACTAACAAGCAAATCCCAGCCTTCTTAAGTGTCCAAGGCTTTCCAGCTCCAGTGAAAATCAAGGAAGAGAAAATTACATAAAATTACAAGAGTTGATGTGCAACACACATCAACAGATAGCATTCCTCAAAACAGTGTGTCTATGGTTGAGATATCACTGTACAATGAGAGTGAACACAATTAATAATGTAAGAAGCTTAATGTCCCTCCCAAGCATTTAACATTTCGACTACAATCCCCATAGTTGGCCTATCGAATGGATTTTCCACCATACATGAAAGAGCAATATTAAGGAGCCCTGCTGCCTTGGAAGCTGGATACAATGATCCTAACCTTGGATCTATGACCTCACTGATGTTTCCAGTCAACTGCAACAATGTCTTAACCCAAGTATATGTGCTGATGAAACTTGAGCAGTTTTTTCCATCAACAAAAACGGGTCTTCTGCCTGTTAGTAGTTCAAGAGAGAGTGCTCCAAATGAATAAACCTCGGATTTGTCATTTAGGCGTGCCATGTACCCGTACTCTGGTGCCAAATACCCTAATGATGCCAATTGTTTTTGACTGGAGTATGTGTCTTCTTCTGCTATGATATCATTCAAGCCATAATCTGATAGTAGAGCCATTCCATCTTTGTCTGAAAGTAGTATGTTTCCTGCCCACAAGTTTTGATGAACAATTGCTTGCTTCCCACCGTCATGCAAGTACTGAAGCCCTGCAAAAGAAACATGAACTGGGCTGGTTTACAAATGGCACTTTCCCAGTAAAATGCTTGTCAATGTTCTCCCATTCTATGGCAATATCTTTTCAGAGGGCACCTGATAATATTGGGTTTTCCTACATTCACAATTCCCTTGAAGAAATTTGGTGATAAAACAATTCTTTTCTAATTTTGCACTTGGTTACACAAAGCATTTGAAAAAAATTCCTTTATGTATGGAATGGGCTTAATTCCACAAAACTCCCTGAGCATGGGTTCACAGAGTGTAACACACCCCACGTTGAGTTCATGTCCTAATTTTTTTCCAAAGTGCTTTATGCAGGGTAAGGAACTCAGTGTAAGGTCCCCCGAGTGGTGGTGCTTCATAGGTTCTCACCCCTTTCACTCAGGCTCTGCCTGGCATTCACAAGGTCTCAAACCTGCAAAGCTCATGAGGCTGGTGCCTTACCCTACACATTAACAATTCTTAGAAGAAATCTAGTTGCAGGGCAATTTTTTCTCCCCATGTTTGGTTTTACACACATGTCGAGCAGGTGAGGTACATCATAATCCACCCGGATGAACTTAAATTTGACCATGCATGCCGATAAGCTAAGCTTCTTAGCCCTCTCCACCAACCAGGTAGAAAGGAAATGGCATAACTGAAAGGATTGGAAAGTACGAGGAACCAAATAAGGCATAGAGCAAGAAGAGGTTGTAAGAAGCTAGGCATGACCTTAAGGTTACCCTTGAGTTCCTAAGGTTGTACCCCGTCTACCTGACTCCTACTTGCTCCATTTGCAAATTCATTAAGAATTTTGGTGATAGCCCAAATTCTTCCTAATATTGGGTTTTGTTACATTTTCTATTGGTGTTAGAGCATCACAATCAGCAGATGCAAATTTTTCCCCTAATATTGTGATTTCACTACATTTACAATTACTTTGAAGAAATTGGGTGAGAGGGCAAATTCATTCATAAGAGTGTAATGCCTTTGACCCCAAGGGCAAGGTTCTCTCATCTGTTTCCATATGGTCTTCAATAGTTCATCATTATTTATCCTAAACTTAAAACTATTCTTTTTTAATTTCATGTAGGTGGGTAGAGGAAAAAGGTTAGGCAGACAGGCTTGAAAGAGGTAGATTAATGGATGATTTTAATATGAATAACATGCATATGAAACAGGCACAATGTTTTTTGCCTGTTTCATATCCATGTAGGTGGGGCATGTAGTAGGGCAAAGGGGTGAGATAATTGGGCTTGGAAGAGATAGGTTTAAAGAAAGACAAGATTGCATCAATTTTTTTAGAAAAATTACATAGATTGGGTTTGGCTACATTTTTGCAATTAACTAATTCTTCCATTTGATGAGAGACGCATAATGGATCAAAAATACAAAAAATACATACCTTTTGCAACATCGCCCATGATTTTCACCCTCATTGCCCAATCGAGGAACTTTTCTTCGGAGACATTTCCATGGAGTCGCTGCTCAAGAGTGCCACCAGCCACAAAAGGGTAGACCAGAAAGCATTCAGATCCACCTTTGGTTACGCAAAAGCCCTTGAACTGGACCACGTTCTCATGGTTGATATGTGTCAAAGCTTCGATTACAAACCGCAGGTCTTTCTTCCCAAACCAAAACCGTGTATTATATATGCATTTGACAGCAACTGCGGAACCATCAGATGGCAGCGTTCCTTTGTAGACTGCCGAGTGCGCGGATTTTCGAAGAAGATTCATCTGAGAGAAATAATTTGTGGCAATCTCCAGCTCGTTGAGCGAAATCCATAACCGAAATTCTGACGGACTAGGTGGTAAAGGGCTCTCCTGATCTGATGATGCAAAAGACGATGTTGCAAGCACCCTCGCTAGCTGGTGATCCGACATACTTCCACCGCAGGAGCTGCCTTGTAAAGTTGATCCATAGCTACCGCGTGTGCTTCGAAAGCTCCTGAAAAATCTGTTGGAACCGCTGCCAGTCTCAGCAACCTTCAATTCGGTCTCACATTCTTGGCACGTGTCCTCTTTGGGGATGCTATAGGTTTCTGAGCCGTCACTTATTCGGGGTCTTTTACTTGATCGGGCCCACACAAAGAACAAGATCACGATTGTACTTCCCAACATGGCAATGAAAACTGCCATGAAAATACTTGCAACCATCTTCAGCATATTCAATCTGGACAAGGAGTTCACGTTGCCTTGGATTATAGACTCACAGACAGGTATACTCGGAACAATTGTGTCATTCCCGGCGCTGCAGAGCCCACTATTGTTGCCATATTTGAAGCTACCAGCTGCATGGATCAATCCTGAACAAAGGTGCACGATATTCCACTATGAGCAAACCAATTTCAACTGGGCACTTAAAACTTTGTTCTTCATTTCATTTCACATTTGCTTCACATAGAGTACAGTCTGTGTTGCCTGCCTTTTTAGACCATCCCCAGCGGTGTTCAGTATGTGATCTTACAAAAGTATTTCTCACATCCAAGTTTACTATTTTCCTTTTTTGTAACCCCACCCATAGAATTAAAGCTGGGATTGCAAATCGGTGGGAGACTACTAATAGCAAACCACACATTATGATTGGCCAATGAGAAACATGGAGCAACAGTCAGATCATATTTACTACACTCTTCTTTAGCAAGCTATTAGGCTTTGCTGTGCCTTTTACCAGCCTCAGAAAAATGTGCAAAAATGCTGGGTCAAAGCCATTTTCCTGAGCCAAACCGCCATATGTAGACTTTTCTTCATCCAAATTTTTTTGTGCAGGGTGACATACTGAGCACACAGCTGGGGAGCACATGCTCTTAGGATCACAATTCGCAAAGGCTATAACATTCGCCATGAAACAAATGTGTATCTGATAGGCAGCTTGTGCAGTGTGCACTCTTTGATCATCTTTCTTCACATTTACTCACCTGTTGGTACCGGACCGGAGAGAGAGTTGTTATGAACATCCAGGGATGTCAGATTCAGGCTGCCGAGTGATTCCGGGATGCTCCCAGTTAAGTTGTTGCAGCAAATCTCCAGCACTGCAGAAGGCATCAACACCAACACGACATATGATGAAAAAGATTGTCCACCTCCGGCAACAAGAAGATCACAACACAACTAATTAAGCTATGTGAGGGTGCATTATAGGATGTACCTTGCAAGCTTGAAAGGAGGCCGAATTGTGAAGGAATAGAGCCTGATAAGCCGCAGCTTTGCAACGAGATATTCGCGACACTGCCCCCTGGTAACTCCAGAAGAAAGTGCCCATCAGTACATATTCTTGCCAGGACATGGACTTACAACAATCTCCGGTCACAAGCATCAACCTGGCTCATCGTGAATCAAACTAGGAACCGTGAATCTATCAACTCATTTTCGCAGTGAATTTCCCTCTACATTCAAGTGTTCAGCGAAGTGTCGAGATCCTAAATCAGCTATTGGTCTCGAAGTGCTGAAACAATACCTGAATTACATGTCACTCCTTTGAATTTGCCTGAACAAGGATTGCCTCCTTGAGTCCACGACTTAAGAAGCTGGCCAGATGGATCTAGTGCAGGTCCGATATTGTTGATAAGCACATCGCCTTCGAAGCTTGCATGTCCCAGTTTGGCAATTGTCAAAATTCCCAATACGAGCATGGCGGTAATGATTATCCTCTTGTGGCATGAGTACAGCGCCATGATCTTCAGAACCAAGAAATGATCTCCAGATGCCTAGCTAGCTTGTGGACCGTTGTGAAGTTGCTTATTTCTTTTTTCAGGCAACCGCTACATGCATTCAGTCCAACCCTCGTATCTAATATTGGTGCAATTTGTGTTGGAGAGCTGCCTGCTTCACAGTGCAAATCCTCAAATATTGTTGTGTCTGCAACAATTGGCTGTAGACTCTAGAGTGCATTGAAATGGCAATTGCTCCTTCCATCAGGTCAGGAGGAAATCGTTTATAAGACTGGGGACTAGGGACTGGGTATATGATGGCTCCGCTCTACGAGGTCCATACGACCATTAACTGCAGATCATCATGTGTCCTATTGTCAAGAAGCAATGCAAGGGCGAAAGAAGCCCATAGAAAGCAAGTACTCATAGGTTGCAAAAAACAAAGATTGAAGTAGGGTTGCTGGAGGTTGTAAGCTACCTTTGACGGCGGACTTGCTAGCTGCATAATTGCAGGTTCTACAAGTGTGGTTTCTCTAAAGTCACTAGAAGCTACCTCTCTTCAACGTCGGCAGAGAAACAAGAAGAGCTAGAGTGTTCTACGGGATGCAAAAGGAAACTCAAACAGAGTGACGTAGTAGGATAGAAGCCAAAATCCGAAAGTTGTAGACCAGCAGATTACAGATTAGATTCCAATGCTTTCGCAGCTTACAGAAAGACTAGGATTAATGATTACAGTATCTGGTGATACTCATGATGTCTTTCACCTTGAGGTCCTCCATACAGATTTCGTCATCACATGACACTTGAGACTACGCGGTGTTTGAGATCATCATGCACTAGCTCCGGCCATGGCGAACAACTAGGTCTGACATCCTAATGTCCACACGCGGCCGGTGGCAATTAAGGACTTGAGTTGATGCTCACTAATAATATATCTTCACTGCTACCAATCCAGCTGTGATCGATTCCCGCTCTATATATCTACGTGAGATTGGAATCATACTTCTGACCATATTTGACTGATCATGTAAAAAGTCTTGAGTCTTCACCCATCACGTCACGGCCATAAAATTTTGCTCCTCCACCATGCATCTCATGCATGGGCCATGACTCATGGGACCAGAATCGTTTTCTATATAACTGACTTCCTGACCAACCCCATATCAGTCAGACAATGGCAGTGTACCTGCAGACATGTCTGGACACCGAAATTTCCGCTACATGCCAATGCGTGGAAAAAAACCACGAAATGGATTGGAGTGGAAAGATACCAATCAGCAGTAGCTGGTCTCTCTGGGGGACGTGAGACACCCCTTCCCCCATCGAACTTTGCAAGTCTTGTCGTTTTGTGCCCTGCATCGTTTTGCGCAGAACCGCGCGATGGATGTTGTGATGATGTGTTCTGCAATAATTTCATAGTCCACTTTCTTCTTGGATTAACAATTCATCAAAATTTGTATTTATTTCTCAGGTTTCAAATTTTTAGTCAAACCCTGTAGCAGAACTGTGCAGCTAGGGACGACCAAGGCCATTTTCTGTCACCCCGCAAAGTTCCATTGGGGTCTTTAACTGTTCTGCGACGTCTCTCTCCTCGACCTACTACAGCTTCTTTACAACTGTTTGCAATTTTTCATGGATTACTTCGAGCTAGAGTGTTACCGCTGGTATAATTCTCACAAGGGAAGCGCAGCTAGGAATTGGTTGGTAGGATTTTGATATCTCTTGGATAAGAGATGGGCGGGGGGACCTCTAGCAATTACTGCTCCAAGTGATCAGGAAAGTCGGTGAAAAGACTGACGCTAGGAAAGAAAATAATTGAGGATGAGGGCGCTTCCAAGCCGGTGGCGATAGATCTATCCTCTCCCGAATCCCTTGGTGGTGGAATTATTACGTGGGACCGGACCGGCGGAGGACTATTCCGTGTTGAAATCGTGTTGAAATAATTACGATGAACAATTTTGGGTGGAGTGGGACCCAAAGAGTTCTCCAAATCATCAACCGCACTGCAAAGGAGTCCATTATTTGGATGCAAGACGCCAAACGCTCACCCTCTGCAGATAGACGAGTGTCGTGTGTGTTCGTGGATCCCATCCCGTCAAAACTTTGGTTCAGAAGAAAGTGGCACAGTCCAATTAAGTGCAAACAATAGAATACTAGAAAAAGAAACATATCGGCGCTTGAGCCTTGGTTCGCTGTAGGAGGGATGGTGTATTATTTTTGCAAAATACAAAAAGAAGTAGCCTAACAATCAATCAGCTATTAGAGATTGTTTTTCATATCTAACCGTCAAGATCCTACTCATTAATTGTCGAAGGAAAAGACAATGGGTCCTTGCAAAAATGTAAGAGCCCGCCGCCCGCCCCCCCCCCCCAGAAAGGTGCATGCATTGCCACAATATTTACATTTGATTTGATTTAGTTTTAAACACACTGCACTTCAGATTAGGGAACTCGGTTATTTATGCATAACTATAGAGAATATCTTTGAAATAGGTGGAATATCAAATCATTTGCCTCCCCTTACATACTTCTAGAGCTTTATGTCCAAAGTACTTAAACTCCGAACTTAATTCCAAGTTACTACTTATTTTATATAAGTGTGATTGATGTTGACCTATTTCCATCCATAAGGTCCAAGCTACTTCTTAGCATTAAAAGGCGTTGCAGACCTCAATTTACACATCAGCCCCTATTGTGTAAAGGAAGAGCAGGTCTAGAGGGGCTTCCATCATATTGGGGCAGGAAACAAGGGTAGCAACTAGTTACTACCCTTGTTGACAAGGTCATTCAACTATTATGTTAAATCATGGATATGAGATACAGACATGTAATTTGATGATGACCTTGGATGAGATTTATGCAATATGAAGAACTCTAAAAAAAATGACATAATATTCCCTCAAAATTCTGTATGAGTGACTGCAATGGTTCACATGAGAATTCTGGCATTAAGAGCTTTCAGCTGGGAATAGTCATAGAATGGATGGCCTCCCAACATTTCAGCCTTGTAAAAGGGCAGAGCACCAGTTCAAAAAGGAGATTCTAAAGTTCCTATTCTGGACCTATTTGAACTATGATTGTTCTACTGATGTTCAATTGTGTGTAGTTAATTGGTCGGCACAAGCTGTTAAGGGGAAAAAAAGTGTCCATTGACGCCCAAAGATAACATAGCCTATGCTCCAAAGCTCAAAGGGTGGACAATTATTGTGGAGGGAATCATTTAAGTTGCAACACCAATTCAACAAATGATTAATTGAGAAAGTGGAGAATTGGGTAGTTGAAATATTCAAATACAGAACAAGATAACTGAGTCCAATACGCTAAAAGGTTTAAGCATATAAGGAGATTGCCCCCACTCCAATAATTAGATATTCAACAGCTGAAGGTTCAATTCGGTGGTGCATGCACATGCAGGCAGTCCATCTTCATGCCCCATTGCTGCAACAGTACTTATGAGCATGCAAAGAATGCTGGCCTATATGGAAGCACAATTTACAGTCTGTCAAGAGTGGACCCATGAAGTCAGTTTTTCCCAAATCAGCCAGAAGAACAGAATCAATGGCAACTAGCAACATAACAAAATATTTCCTAGTTTGGATATCCAATTCAGACACTTTCAGAGCCATCAGATGGGTCAACTGTAATGTTGATCACAGCTGGCTTCTGGGCTTCCTCACTCAATCCAGATTGTGAGCAGCATGCAAGCCAAACATGTTCAGGAACAAGACAGGTAATGAGTTTCAAAATATCAATTAACCAAGCTCTCATTGAAATGCAAATGATATTCAGCATTCAAGATCAGAGACATTTTCAAAAGCATGAAACTGGGTATAACCTACAGTGTCCATACATCTGGTTGTGATCACTTTTCAAGCACATCAGTTCATGGCCCCCTTACTGAAACTGTCAAGGCTCCTTAGCATTTCAAGAGCAACTGCTTCTGTCATTTCCTTGTGTCCAACCAAAAGCTCCTTCAGAGCCATCCCTCTAGCCTAGATCAAAATTGATGGCTCTACACACACAAGCAACAGTTTTGCCTCATCTCTGTCACATCTTTGTGTAGAACATCTGAAGATATCTTGATGTAAGTACCTCTAGGTCAGCCAGCAACTGCTGATGCTACTGCTTGTGAATAACTCCAGGAATCTCAGAAATCTTGTGTGCATTTCCAGAATGAGGGCTTTACAATCCCCATCTGATCAAGCTCCTGGAAATCCCCTTTCCAATGTAAGTCTGCACACTTGACCCTGAGACGAACATGAAGCGCCATGTATTGATCATTGCACTACTTATCCCTGCAAGCCGCTGTAGACAGCCAGTATCCGATGCTGTGGATAGCAAACCAGGCTTTCCTGTTAAATAGCCTGAAGCACCCAGCTGATTGCTCATGATGAAGCATGAAGCAGATTTATTTGCTAGACTAACCCTGCATATCATCAAAAAATTCTGTACAACACAGGAAATTTTGTAAACCTGAGCTTGACTCCTTAGACATATCATTGACAAAATGTTCTGCAAGAATGCAACACTGAAGTTTTCCACTGGCCATGTGGGACAGTTTGTCAGCAAACAATATACACATGTCTTGAATCATGCCAAATTTTTCCTGCAGAATTCTTGTACATTTTGATCAGTACAATTGCTGCAATAACCTGACTCCAGAAAGAGGGGTTTGATATCCATTAGCATAATATAACTCAACTCTTCTTTCCAAGCCAAGTCAAGTGTACACATAATCAGATTTTTGCTGAAGCTCAATACCAATTATCATGGGCAACTTGAGAGTTGTGGCAAATAGTTGCTTGGCATTGGCTATTAACCACTACATTGGAGAGATGTACATGTCATCATGCCAATTTTGATCAACAGAGCAATGCTGAAGAGAGAGGTAGGCAGCAGCACTATGTGAATCTTAATCTAGCCTTTCTCATGGAACCAGTGCCTATTGTCAACAGCAAGTTGGTACAATTACTTCTTCACCAAAATGTGCATCTGGAGCTCTAAAGGAAACCCAATAAAACCCTAAACACAAACTTGCTCTGCTACTGAAAGTAACTATCACATTACACCAGGAAATTGGAGCACTTCACCGGGAGTTCCAGATCAAAACCATGAGATTCCCACTGTCCAAGTAATAATCACCATGTTTTCTTGACCAACTACAGTACAATTAACAACATACAAAGAGAGACACAAGCTTGAGATAATTTGTCATCCTTCCAAATATATATAATTCCCCTGTGTCTTCATACTTACCCACTTACCTCCATGATTAACAAGCTCTCTGATGCAGCCTGTCAATGTGAGATTAGCTTACTTATCCCAAAAACCCAGTCACCAGTATGAAACCACCCAAAGTATATTTCTGTCCTATTGGCATCAAAGTTATTTCAATAGCCATTTGTCACATTTGGACCTTGAATGCTAACCTCACCGACCATTCCAGGCTTCTAAACTACACCATTGTCACTAAAAATTGCAAGCTCACTTCCAGTGGGTTTTCCAACTATCGCAAGTTTATTTGGCTTGTGCTTCTGAAGCAAATTTGAGATCATCTGATGACTGGCCTCCGGCATTGCATTAGCTTCCAACACTGTAGCCTGGAACAATTCTTGAAGATCTGCTAAACCTGCAGGCACCAAGGATAAACCACAGGATTGGATACCTACTCTGCCTCTGGCTTACTTTTTATGCATTTGGAGCAAAATCTGGTGTATTGTGGGAAATCCTGTGTACCATGTGAAATGTTGGAATTGATATGTTTCCAGAAATTTGAGGCCAAAAACTTACATCCTCTATAGGAATAACAGCAGTATCCCCACCAACAAGTAAGGAAAGTAGTGTGACTATTGCATGTACATGGAAGAGCTGCATCGAAATTAGGGTTTGACAGGATCACAGTTGTGGTGTGATAGTTCACACAATCAGGTGTCAAATTGAGGAGGACAAAGAGGAAATCACCTTTTGAGCAGATTCTTGTTCCAGAGGTGTGTAAAAGAATGAGCTTCTTCAAGCTTGGGCCCAGCCAAATCCTGAAAGTCTAATAGATTATAAAGTCTTCAGTACAAAGTCTAGACTCAAAGTCCATGGAGAGCTAGATTCAAACTGCTCCTAGGCTCTAAATTGGTAATTGGAGAGTCAAATAGAAAAAAGCCTGGCAAGCAGTTATATGGTGTCATAATGCTCACCTTAAGCTCTGGTACTCAGGCACAAACACAACATCAGTACTCCCAGAACTCCCTTTCTTAATGCAATTGACCTCCACTGCAGCTGCCTCAGCTGCCATTCCCGGCCCTTAAATCCACCCCGGGAATGGCACCTGAGGACCCATTTCCTGGCCTTAAGGGCCACGTAGACCCGCAAAGGGGTTCACTCCCCTATACAAATGCCTCTTACACCTACTTCATGTAGTATGCTCATGAGTGGGCACATTCTCGGCCCCTTAGTTTGGGAATGCTCGCACCCCGGTCTACACTTTTGAATACTGACCCTTGAACCCCACTTTACTGTTGTGGTGTTGAGATATCTCTAGCAGCTGGTTGACAGGAAGGATGATGTGAAGGATACGTAGCACAACTTCACGTTGCGGCTGTATCTTCTCAGTCTGCAATGGATGTTCGCTGTTGTTCTTCTGCTTCTTTTTTCCTCACCTTCAATAGTGAAGTTCATCTGGTTGACATCCTTGGAACAAAGCAAATAGACAGGAGGAGGAGGAGTAGGAACAGGCGATATCATCGGCTGTGCCATAATACACAGAGTTCTGGATTTTTCTGCCAGCTTTCGCATGATTCACTCATGCGTGGATTCTACAGTGGAGGACGGTTTGGGGAATTGCACTACTACAGGGAGTGTACTCCTAGTAGGGCAAGAGAATTGCAAACTCGAATTGTGAGTACAGTGGCGAGTGAGCTCAGGACAAGTGATAGAGGGAGGTATGCAGAAATGGGTAGTAATAAGGGCTCACAAAAACAAAGGGTTTGTAATTTTGTCAGGAAAGACGAGCATTCGGAAGCGTCTGCAGAGAGAAAACAGCAAAAACCGGATAGGACAATTCCATCATTGGCTGGAAAGAGTTCCAGATTCTTGGAAGATGGGTACTGGAAAATTTTCAGATTGGAAGTGCCTTTGGAGTTGGACCTTGGCAAAGACAATTTTGACATTTCTGATGCAGTGCTGGAAGCTTCTGCAGCAGCACTGGGCTGCAAGGTTAGCTTTTCCATAATTCCACGAGTAGAGGAATATGCAAAGGGTGATCACTAAATTGGCAACTAACCCTAAACCCTTAAGCACTGTGGTGTTACTTGGTTTGAAGTAAGCAAGGCCCTTGTTCCCATGCCCTCAAACAACAGAATACCCTCTGGACGTGCCATTCACCTACTTAAAAATCTGACCTAATTTGAAATTGTGCGAGAAGGTTATGCTTGGTAATGTGTGCCTCATTAGCTACAACAAAGGTTATGCTTGGTAAGGAGGCATGGTAAGGTGTGTGTCATTATCTATGACAAAGTTTCTGCTTGGTAAGGAACCTCCAAATACAAAGGAAAAGTTAGGTCAGGTTTTTAAGATTATCTATTGACAGCCAAAGGAGAAAACCAAATTTGGCCTTTTGGTTTTCTGTAGCAGAGTGTTAGTTCATTGAAATCTCTATGGTTACAGAATGTGTGTCACAAAGTTCATTATAGTTTCCAGTTGAATGCAGACAGGAGTTTTGCCCAGGACTGCTCTCTCTGTGGTGCGCAAATCTTTTGATGCCCGCAAGGTAAAATCTTTCCTCTAAAGAATCCTTTTGACCTAATGGTGTGCTTACAAGTGACTACTGAAGTCAGAAATTTGTGATACAGATTCTGAAAATGTTGTCCATTGGCATAACCCAATTCTTAGTTACAGAATAGAAGCAATTCCGAAAAGGGATTCTCCAAAGTTTGGAGCACATTGGGCTGTATGCTCCAATCTTTCAACTATATTTGCAGAAATGTTTTTCAATTGGCTGATTCTAATAAGCTCATTTGATGTGTCCAGGACCCAAAATTTGTCTATACACTGCAATTAGATGTAGCAGAATGTCTAAGGGCTAAGCCTGAAAGCAGGCATTTTCTGTTAAAGCTACGGAACAAGCCCAGCAAGTTGGAGTTTTGCAATATCCCTTGGGCACCATTGGACTTGATTTCACAATTGAGGCAACCCGGAGTAGCCATGAAGAGCTTTCATTCTACTATTGGTGGGAAGAATGTAAAGGAGAGGCCGAGAGTCGTGGTGGTGGGTAGTGGACCAGCAGGGCTCTTTGCTGCTCTTGTATTGGCCGAGAGTGGTGTGGTGGTTACGCTGGTGGAGAGGGGTCAACCTGTAGAGACCCGTGGACGTGATATTGGAGCACTTATGAATCGGCACATACTTGACCATGAAAGCAATCTTTGCTATGGTGAGGTTTGTAAATGAAACTCTATATTTGTTTCTTTGCAGAGTCTGAATCTCTTTCCAGCAATGACATGCCACTTCATGTGCACAGATTGTTACCTTATTTCAATCAGGACCTGGCATGAGTTACATCAGAGCTAATTACATGATAACTGACCTGGCATGCACTATGCAATAATCATTCGTGTCTTGGTTCACTCATAATTCTGCTGACAATAGTTGTCATGTTACAACTTAGACCCTAAACCCTAATCTGTGAGACCTGCTGGTCAGTGGCCTTGTTGCAACCTTGCAAGGTTTCAATTCCAAAATGTTAATTATGTTAATTGTAGAAAGTTTGAGACTGTATGCCTGGCAAGGAAAGAGGTTGCATGTAGGCTCCTCCCAGCAACCAAGCACTTACTACCAGTGAGGAGGTTTAGCTCTTGGAGCCATTGAATGTTGGACACATAAGTCTTCTTTTAGAAGTTAGAAAATCGAAAAAAATTAACTATTGAAAGATCCACATGCCTCTTAGTGATAAGCCGGTATCATGATTAAGTCATCCCATTGCTTCCAGAAATGTGACAGAAACTCAGGGTGCAGATTTTTCACATCACTCATGTTTAGCCAGGGTTATGTAGTTTTTGACACCCACTGTCAGGAGCTGATGATGTTGAAAACTCATGAAGTCAGTGGGAGTAATGGGAGCTAGTCAATGCTATTCATGATGAAGGTGATGGTTTGATACTTTGTGAGTGATGGTCCCAAGGTTATGTTTGTTTCTTTTCTTAGGTGTCTGACATGGTTTTATGGAGTTTCTCTATGTAATTTCACGTATCCTTATTGACAGGTTCCTATGTATAGGAACAGTTTGGGACTGAAAGAATGGACAATGCTGCAGGGGGGAGCGGGGACATGGAGTGATGGCAAGTTGACAACCCGTATTGGGAAAAATGGTGGCAGTGTGCAAACTGTGAGCATCATTTACCTGTAATGGACGTCACAGAAGCTTTGTGAAAGGTGTTGTCTGTATGGGTTTCACCTTCATCTGACCTCTGAGTCCCCATGCCACCTTCAAATTACTGCTGCATTGGACAGACACCAGAGGAGACTAATATGTTAGTGGGTCTTCACAGGTGCTAGCAACACTAGTCCAACTCGGTGCCCCTTCCAATATTTTAATTGATGGAAAACCTCATGTAGGAACTGATCGCCTCATCCACATACTCCGTGCCTTCCGCCAGCATCTCCAAAATTTGGGGGTAAGATTTAGTGTCCTCTGTTCTGCCCCTCTTGTCCACTTATTCTTGCTTGGTATATTCTGGGAAGCTTATATCCAGAACTTTCTGCAAACACCTTTAAATTTGGCAGTTGATTCTAGAATCAATACTTTGGATATATAACTGTTGTATATATCCAGCTGATGGAAAGAGTGGGTTGGACAGGTGAAAATCATGTTTGGAATGAGGATGGAGGACCTCGTTGTCCGTGACAAGCGAGTTGTGGGCATAAGAACGTGTTGTGTTACAGAAGCATCAGGTTGTCTGGGAATCTCTAGTGTGGTGGAAGCAGATGCAGTAGTGTTGGCTGTTGGCCATTCTGCACGTGATGTTTATGAAAGCCTTCTTTCCCACAATGTGCTCATGTCTCCTAAGGATTTTGCAGTAAGTCATTTGCTGTACGAGATACCACCATTAGCTCTGTTTAGTCTTTGGCTCAAAAGTTCTTAAAAGTTCTTGATTGAAATGACCTTTAATCCTTGTAATCCATAGATCAGTGTACTCTTTTTCTTTTTCTAGTACTGGCCATGGATGCGATTCACTCTTTTTGACATTTTACATTGGTTTACACACTATCTTGTAGTAAGTGGTCCTTGGGGAGGACTTCCCAAGGGCTAATGTTTAGAAGTTTCAAGTAACTGTTTTATGCAGATTGAAATTCTTGCAGGGTACATGTATTCTGCTTATAATGTCTTTTGAACATATTGACTTCATAGGTGGGTTTTCGTATTGAGCATCCTCAAGAGCTCATAAACGAGATCCAGGTACATTTTACTTCTTCCATGGGTCCACATTTTTCCAATCTTGTTTGGTTCCAATCTGTAATCTTGTCGGTGTAGTTTCCAGTCATTTTTAAGCTTCATTTGTGGTACACTATTCTGCTACGTGAGAGATTCTAATGCAACGAATCCAAGAAAATCTTGCAAGACTAATAAAATAAGTTCGTGGTCTGTTGGTGGCAGTATCACAGATGGGCATCTGAAGTTCAACGAGGAAAGGGACGAGTACCAGTTGCCGATTACAAGGTGGCTGCAGATGTAGACCTGAATGAGCTCAATGTTTCTTCAGATGCTGAAGAGCACCTTCACAAAGGCTGCTATTCATTCTGCATGTGTCCTGGTGGCCAGGTCTCTTATCCACTTGGCTACACTTCCCCTGAGTGCTGAGTACAGGTCATTAAATGCTTTTTTCATAATTCCAGAGATGTTAATTTTATCCTCAGATCTCTAAACTAGTTTGCAGACATTATTTGTCTCCATCCCTTCAGACTTACTACCTTGTATACTGCATACAGGAATTTTAGTTTTGTATACAGGTAGAACACTGTCTTCAGCTAATTTGTAAGGCCTGTTGCCTTGAGTGGGTTATGCCACGAGGGGAGATACTAAACTTCAGTTTAGTTTCAATTGTGTGAAGTGTGGACAACCTCTTAATCATCACCCATTCTGGCACTTCTGACATTTGGAAGCATGAAGGGACTTCAAATACTGTGGAAATTGTGGATCAATATACCCTCTTGTTTCTGGCCTTGGCCCTGACACTTGGTGCTTGATGTTGTTCTTGGTGGCAGATTGTGCCAACAAGCACTGATGAAGCTGAACTTTGCATCAATGGAATGTCATTTTCCAAACGTTCATCCAGATGGGCGAATGCTGCACTAGTTGTCACTGTCTCGGCCAATGATTTTTCACCCTTGATAGCAAATCATGGACCCCTTGCTGGCATAGCATTCCAGGTATAATGGAAAACATCTTCATTCTCTCAGATGCTTGGTCCTGCTATGATATCCTTTAAAAGTAAACTCAGTCGAGAGTGAAGGGAAATTATACATGATGTGAAAATGGCAGTTTCACTCTGTCAAGATGTATAATGACTTGGTATTCTTGCTTGATGGTGCCAATTAATCATCTCTGTTGGGACTCTGCACATGATTCCTAGTTTTTGCAAAAGAATTAGCAGGTGGTCCCTTGAGATGTTGTTGGAGTGCCATTGAATGAAGGTTTTTTACTTGGAGAGACGTTTGTTCCTCTGATGTAGAAAGAGAAAGAAAATCCAGTTGATTCCAATTTGAAAACAAAGATGTGTATAAATTCAGAGAAGCATTGAAAGGGAGGCTGCTCGACGTGGAGGGGGGAAGCTAGTTTCCCCAGTACAGACAGTTCCAGATTTCTTGAATGACAAAATTTCAGGTACCCTTGTTTTGCTTTTTATCGAAAAGGATGAAATGATTTCCCCCCCCACCTTCTCAATTTTTTTGGAGTTGGTAATGGGCAATGACATGTGATGCACTCAGGTTAAATGCTGTGTTCTGAACTGAGTGGTATCTTTTCACCTCAGCATTAGCACTGCCTTGCCTTTGATTTGGTGATTAGTGTGGTGGTGTGTCTGGGCTTTGCAGAGCACGAGCTGCCTGCTTCCAGTTACCGTCTTGGTGTCCAGTCTTCTCCTCTCCATGATCTTCTCCCAGCCCATCTCACCCTTGCTCTGAAGCGGGGTCTCATTCACTTCAATGACCAAGTTAGTGAATCTCTCTCTCTCTCTCTCTCTCGCTCACCTCAGTGGGGACTACAGCCAAAAAGGTTTATAGCATGTATAAAGTCCTATGGCCCTAACCACTTAGAAAATGGGTTTCAATCACTCTTCAAAAGATGGAAGCCTCTGCAATTCTAAGTCAAGCAGCAGCAGTGGGGCTCGCTACCTCTTGAATTCCACCACTTGCAGAGCCCTCATCCCTTGCCAATTCAGATATCCTATGTGCTGAAGTCTAACTTTTAATTTAGCCCCTAGATCATTGAGATTTCAAACTTAATAGCACTTAGTAACTTAGTCCAGACTATATCCTTCCTCCCCACTGTTCTTTTTCCTTTCCTCTTTTTTGGGTATCTTTGAATGGTCTTACAAGTTCACATCAGTGTTCTAACAATAATAGCATCAGGTATCTAATTGCCTGTGCCTGACATACATGCTTGAAAGAGTGGATACTTGGCCACTGATTACATAATCTGGTGTGACATTCTGGGAATGGTGCAGTTATCTGGCTTCATAGACAAGCGCGCACTCCTTCATGGAGTTGAGGTAAGAATCTTTTCTTTTCCAACACATGTGCTTTTGAGCATGGTGTTTTCTACATCTTCATAAGGATGATCGTGATGACTCTCTCCTTTTGTGTGTGTCATGGTTCAACCAAGAACACTATGTTGCCTAGGCAGATTAGGGTTTAGGGTTTAGCTTTGATGGGAGTGTTTTGCTGCAGACAAGAACCAGTTCTCCAGTAAGAATAGAGAGGATGCCAGAGAGCTTCGAGTCTGTGACAATGGCAGGCCTGTATCCTATTGGAGAAGGTGCAGGTTATGCAGGTGGAATTGTAAGTGCTGCTGTTGATGGTATGCATGCAGGGTTTGCCCTTGCAAAGTATTTAAATACAGACAAACATCTTTCTGAGGTCCCTTCCATTAGTACAGTAGACACGAGCTAATGCCAAAGCAAGATGCATTAGTGTTGTTCAACCAGCATGAGAAAGTCCACTTTTATATATCCAAAATCCTGGCCTTACCCTAAAAGACTAAACATGCATGGTGGTTTCATCTCCATCTGTTTCTGTTTCATTTTTGTGCATTGAAGTGTCGGATGTTCCAGAGAAAGAAGAACCCTTACAGTATGATTGCTAGAATTCAGGGGATGTTCATTGCTGCTGTTGCCATGATCTGTGAACTCTCTCTCTATTTACTCTTGACATGGTTTTTTCTTACACATATTCTAATGACGACCAATGAGACAGAGTACTCCTCCTGTATAAGAGTTGAAGACCTTTAAGTGGAGAAGATCAGAATTAGGGTTTAGGGATTTTTTGTACAGAAACTGTGAATGATATTGTGTTGCTGGATTTTATTATTGAAAATCCATTACTAGAGATTTTAGTACCAAAAAGCTTGTTATCAAAATTTGAGTACCAAAAGTTGTAATTTATTTTTAATATTGAAACTGTAGAGTTTGATCTAGATTTTCAAATCATGCTCTTAGATGGTGGATAGGATTTTTTTTTCTATTGATCTTCGAGAGATATTTTTAAAGTTTTACCTATTTTCAATGGGATCCACTAATTTGGACCTAAAAACCTTACCTTAGGTGCAAAGCTTTTGTGAAGCTTGAGAGACTTATCATTGAACTTTGATTTGATATGAAGTAATTGAACTCTTTGTGTTCTTGAAATTATATTTTTCACTAAAAAAATTTTTGATTTATGTTTTTTAAATTGTGTTTTTTTCAAAAACTTTAATGCTTGTGTGTTCAAGGGTTGCCATTTTTCTTTCCCAACTTTGTCAGTTCTTGTAAGGAAATTGGTAATCTACTTGTAGTACTATTGTTTTCAATATTTTTTTATAAGTGATGTTTGTCACATTATAATTCCAAAGGGGCATTTTCACTTTTTGTTTTTATTATTTAGTGGAGGTAGGCTTGAAGCTTCAAAACGTAATCTAATTTTTCAGGGCATCACGTGGCATCAATTTTAACACCTTCAAAGTAAACATGAACAATCCTGATGTCAATCAAATATTAAAACATATCTTTCTACAAAAGACAAGAGTTTGTTTGCTAATGGCAATAGCCAAGCTGATCAATTTGAGAAATAGATACAAGAAAATTCTCAAATGCTGATCCCAGGAGCTATGTTTGCTTTGGTTGTGTTGGTACAGATAGCCTACCAAAGCTTAGAATGTTGGCAGGTTTTTTGAAAATGTAACTGGTTCCTACATAGGCATTACGTTCACAAAAAGCTCATATTTTTCCCATGATAATTGACAGGTACCTTTGGGTATGATGAGAAACGTTATTTGAAAATCACAACAGTTTTACACTTGTGTAAAGGAATCAGGAGTGGGCTTCATGCACGTGCAAAGGAGACACTTTAATTCACTTGAATTCCGAAAATGAGAAAAAGACGCACAGTGCACGGAGTTGGTAGAGTGGGGAGGGGGAAAGAGAGGTTCAAAGGACAATTACAAACGGTGAGTAAATAAAATGAGGAAATAATAAAGGCAATAGAGAGTTACACAGTGATTAGCACTGAATGGGCGAAAAAGGTCCGGTTAATTAATTACCGTACGTAGAGTACTCATAATTTACAATCCACCCTTCTACTTGCCAACAGCCAAGAATACCACTGACCAAGCAATACTCCCGCTTTCCGTTTCTCTTTGTCCCACGCACACAGCGAGAGCCCGTAAGAAGGACCAAACCCTAAATGTTTGATCTAATTTCACAAGGCTACACAAACACAAAAACCTGGGAAATTTGTATGTGGTGTTGGTACAGGTAGCTTGAATGCTACCTAAAACCTAGAATGCTGGCAGGTTTTTTGAAAATGTAATTGTTCCTTGCATAGGCATTACGTTCACGAAAAGCTCATATTTTTCCCGTGATAAATGATAGGTACCTTTGGGTATGATGGGAAACATTATTTGAAAATCACAGCAGTTTTTTCAGTTCCAAAACCCAAAATATTTTTGCCTAGCCTAAACATTTGATGATCACTTTGTGAATACATAACTAAAATTTCTAGTTCAATGATTTATAATTTGAAAATTTTGGTTGAAATTATTTATTTTTACTAAAAATTAAAATGAAGTTCATTTTCAAAATAGGTGCAATCACAATCCAATAAGCCAAAAGGGCATTAGATCACAAATAAAATTAATCAAAATTTTAAAATATATTTTTGTTTCAACATTTAAAAGTATAACAATCATGGCAAATTGTTATTAACCACATTCAAAAAACATTTAAACTTTTAAAAAAGTGAGATTGTTAGTTATAAATTTTGAAAAGAAAAAAAATCTTCTCAAAACTGATTTAGAATTTTAAAAACTTGAAACTTTTATCGCATATAATGAAAAACATTTTGTAAGACAACACACAATATGGACCTTTTAGAGTTTAGGAGGAATTGAAATACCAAAAATGAATTATTTAAATGTTCCTACCTTTCACAAAATTGAAAGTTGATATTAAAAAAATAGAATAAACAAATTGAAAAAATATTGGAAAAAGTTTTTACTAAAAAGGTATGTTATCATAATGGATTTGGAAATTTCATGGGACCCTATTTGGAACCCTACTAAAAATCAAGATTTTTGGTACCATAAAACTATTTTATTTCATGTTTAAAAAAATAAAAATTTTCAATTGCAAAAAACAATTGGAAAAACTATGATAATTTCAAGAAAATGATGCTTATAATGAAAGGCATAATGATTATTTTTCAAGAGCGAATGTCATGGATGAAAATGAATTTTAACATTCTTAATAACCTTTATTTTTAACTAGTGTGAACCTGGTGCATAATGCACCCGTCGAGCTTCCCCCCGCCCGTGCTGGCCCCCCCGCCCCCTTTTGGCCCCTGCCACCCGTGCTGGCCCCCCCTTGTCAGTTGGATAATAACTGTCATAGAAAACAAAACCACATTGGTGTTTGTCTGTCTGTCTGGGCAGTGCTTAGAAACTGCTCGGACAAACAGATAGACAGACACCACTATAACTTTAATATATAAGATGTCAAAGTTTCCTTTCTATCGTAACTTTTCTTTTGGGTCATGGAATAAGTTATGTGATAAAAAGTTATTTTTACATGTTGAACCAAATGTTAATCACAAATCTTTTGTCTTAAATACACACCTAATTTCTTTTAAAACTTTAATTCAAATCATTATACGACATTAGTTTATCATTTGCAATATTGGACTTGATTACACTTAGTTTATCTTTTATTAACATTCTAATGATTAGTAGAATTTTCATTGATTAGAATTCAATCGTACATTTATGAAAAATATTTTTTCCTAATGTAAGACTTATCCCTTAACTTATGAACTAAATTTTGTAAACTTAATGGGTATATTAATTCGACATAGTTTATGATAAATAGTCATTTTTTTAAATATCATATTCAAGTCTATTTCAATCCATTTAATCAACATCATTTTTTATTTTTGTCAAAATTAAAATCACAATGATTGGAGTGGGTGGTGGTGATAAACCACCAAATTTGGATGGTTTTAACAATGGGATATCAATAACATTCTTCACACCCAACCAGAATAAATTCGATCAAAAAACCAAAATTCTCATTTTAAACCACCTAGGGAAAATCTTCTTATTTAAAACAAAAATGGCCCCTTAGTGGTGGTAATGGACCTCATGTAAATGAAAGTGAACTTCTGAAATGTAATGAATATCAACAAGAAGTTGAAAAAAAAAATATGAAAATTTGATGAATAAGGTTATAACAAAAGTAATCAAAAGAATTGAAGCCAATTTAATGAATAAAAAAATTAAAACCAAGGTAATAAGGGTAATTCAATTATTTATTGTTGTTTCATTTATGAATATATTTAAACCATAAGATCTATGACTACCCACATAAGTAAGCAACTCAAGAAATATCAAAAAACAAAAATTTATTACAAAATTAAAAAAGGAAAAATCACTGTTAACATGGTTTGAATAGTAACAACCAAGAACAAAGTGTTTAAAATAATGGCATTTTTTTTTTAAATCTTGAAAAAAAAAAACTATAGTTTAGGTTGTTATTAGAAAAAATACAATAAAAAAAACCCCCTTACAATTGAAGCAATCTAGGGAAAGTTTTTTAAAAATGTATTTCATTATTTATAAAATTTACTATAAAAAATGAAGTTATATAAGTAATTCTCACCACAAAAAAATTTATTGAAATTGAAAGTGCATCAAAACTTTCAAAAATTATATTAAAAAATGTCACCACAAATTTTTTTTAATATTATATAAGAAATTGGGGAATGTTGTGAAAAGGTAAGCATATATTCACAATGGGCCAACTTTTCATTTGTTAAAATAATTTTCTTAAAAAAATTACCCATGTTAAGAAACTTTATATTTCTTTGGAAACCATGCCCATTATAGTTTATATATCGCCATAGGTTTTCACATGGTTATAATATAAATGTAGGTGAAAAAAAGTTTCATTCATATTATTTTGTTGGATGGAAGTGTTGGAATAAATATTATTACTAATGACTTATGCAAAAAATTCAGGTTGACTACCCTTAAACTAAGTTTTTACACTCTCAATATGGTAAATCAAACATTATTAAAAATTCATATTCATGGTACTTGAAACATTGTTATTTTCACTATGATAAAAAACAATGTTTTAGATGTCAATTACTTCATGTTATTTGACCATTCGTGATTAAAAATGGCAAGGTTACCCATGATTAAAATAACAATATAAAATATTAAAAATAATGAAACAATTTGTTGGATAACAATATCAAACAATTGAAATTCTTGTATTATGATTTTATTAATGTTATTGATGAAAAATAAAATGTCATTTTAAAGTTTGAACAATAGAGTTTAATAAATTATAAATCAATGAAAAAGAAACATCAATTAAGTACAACATAATTTAATGCACAATCTAATATATTAATTCAGCAAATCTGTTTGTTAGTCAGTTAGTTAGTGATAGTGACTCTGGACGGACAGTGATTTCATCGCGCCGTTATTTATAGGGTAGGTAATAAGTACGTACCACCTTACCTTAGACCGGACCAAACAGGGCCCCGGAGGCAATTAGCCCGTCTCCCAATAATGGCACCCAAGCCACGAATAGTTGTTTAAAAAGAAAAGTTTTTTTAAAAACCAAAAACATCAACCAAACATTGTTGAAATAACACACTTGTACATTATGCACAGGGTTCACACTAGTAATGATTATTTCTTATATTTGTTTCCCTTTAACTAATTCCTAATAATGACCATACATCTCACTAACTTTGAGCCCAAATATTGGGTTTTGTGACAAATTTGAAAAATATAATCATGATGTGAATTAACACAAAATTTCAAGATGATGAAAACTTAAAACTTGAAAAACACAAAAGAATAAAAGAAAACAATCTCATCAAATAATTTTTAAAATAATCAAAAAGGTAAGAAAAATGGTAGGATCATTTATAAACAAATCCAAGAAAATTATTAGACCTTTGTAAATCATAATTGAAATTCATAGTTTAAACTTTTTTTTTTAATAACTTTTTTATAGTTGTATATATTCAACATCAAATTGTATTCCTAACTCCATTTCAAAGAAAAGATTCATTTACCAATAGCTTGAGAATTAGTGACAAAGGTAAAACTTAAAAAAAATTTAGTTGCAACTATTTTCAAAGCAATAATCAACAAACCACATCTTAAATGATTTTTCTTTTCCCCACTATAAAATTTCATATTTTTTTGAACTATAAAATAAATAACCTTGTGATTTGCATGATTTTTTACAAACAAAGATTAATCAAACCCAAATGGTTGTTAATTACACTGACTCATTAACTATGTTATCTATAGAAACACAACAATAATAATGTTTACACTATACCTTCATCAAATCCTTCTGATTTGAATTTCCTTGCGCATTGGGCTCCACATCATATTGTATTACTTACAATAAAACTTGACACTCCATTAATTCTTTTAATGAAAAATGTTGTTTAAAAACTAAAATTTTATGAAATGTTTTTCTCTTCACAATGATCAAATCAATTCAACTAATTATGTGTACCCTAATCATTTTATGCATAACTTAATTAACAAACTTTAATATTATTTAACCTAATTCATGACTCATCAACAAATAAGACCAAAATAATTTTTTTCAAAAATAAAAAATCATGCATTGAATCAATCCAATGGATGAATGCACAAGGTGGGTAAATAATGTTGTGAAAATTTTAAATCCGCATAACAAATTTTGAAACAACATGAATGTTTAAGGCTCATGTTAATGAATAATGTTCAAAAGGGGGAAGCTTAAAGCAAGTTCCGCTATAATAGACAAGGTGAACTGTGCATTTATTCTTTTGTATTTTTTTAAATTTCATTTGAGTTCCTTGGTTTCGAAAAAATGTTGAATGACTATTAAAAATCAATAGCATATATATTGCTATTAGTTTTGATATCCAAAATTTCACCAAATTGATATTACATGTTAAGGACATGAAATAATACCAATTTTGTATTAATACTTGCTTGATATGAAGTTAAAATAATATCAAGCAAATACTAATATCAACTCCAAATAAAGTGGTACTAGTCTTAATACATGAAACATACCTACTTCATATCGATCAAAAATCAACCTTGGACATTAATATGAAAAAAACCTAATATTAAGTTTTTAAAAAAAATTTAATACTAATTTTAAGCTTGTATGAGAACTTTTAAAATATCTAATATCAATATCAAGTTGGTTTCATAAATCCAATAAACAACACATAAATTGTCGCCCTATTTTCGACATACGATCTAGAATTAGACTAAATTTAGGTGTATCAATTGATATGTTCACAAGTCAATACTTGCACAACATATTTGCTTTAACCACCAAATATAAGTTAAGACTCTAACTAAGAAGGTAATTTTTTGTTTTAATATTTCACTTTGAATACCTTTGAGTTTAGTGGATTTAGTTATCATACAACATAACCATTATCAACAAGCTTTGCCAAATGCGTGTTGATGAAACTCAATATTTGTTGTGAATAGCCTTTCAAAATCTAGTAGTATTTTCATTAAATTTGCAACAACCTTCCAAAGTACAAACCTCATTCAAACAAACATGTAATTTCATATAACTTTGATAGGACTACAAAGAAGGCAATGACTAAAAGCTCGTACAAATTGAACAATATATCCAACCACATTATTAACAATTATTTCGATACATTGTGTTTGCTTTAAAGAAAAAACGACATGGCCAAAATTATTTTAGATTAGGAAAAGGATGGCACAAGAAACCCTAAACCTTAATGTGGTTGGATATATTGCTAGTCGTTATGTTAGTCAAACCCAAAGTAAACACAACAAGAATTAAGGTAGGGGGGTGAAAGGATCTATTTAGTTGAACATCTTTGATAACCTCTAGACATCCTCTATGCATAGGACTAACAACCTATAGGGAATACATACATTATCAACCACTAGAAGATATATCTACAAGAATTGAAATATCTCCATATTCACATGAGAATTGAAAATTCTCCATACTCACAATTAAGAAAATTAAACAAGGTTAGAAGTACTCCTTCAAGTCAAAGAAAGACTTCCAAACAAGGACTTCTAAAACCAAGGAATAATATAAAAAGGATGAACCAGAAGGGAAAAACATACAACATGAACAAAATTGTTTACCTTATTCCAAGACAAGCAACAATATCAATAACATGTCTAATAGCAACTTATTTATCACTTCCCCATTAGACTTTATCAATTCATTATAGTGGGTAGAGGTCAACTTGACCACTAACTTACATCCTACGTTTTTATCACAAGTTTGAAAGTAATGGGAATACTCAAACATGATATCGAACAACAACATAGAAGGGGGAAAACAAAAAAGAATAAAAAAAAAAGAAAAAAAACATAGATTGACCAACAACTCAAGAAATATGAACAAGGACCAAGAGGACCTAATATATATATACCATTTTTTCAAAAAATTAAAAAGCTCCCCCATTACAAGTTCATACAACAAAAGAAACAAAAGGATAAAAGGAAAACAAAAAGAGAAACGATAGAACTTGATTTGTGAGGAATTATGACTCTAGAAAAAGATGAATATGGATGAACCACTTTATCACCCATTACAAGTAGATAGGGGTGGGCAGGGGAACTTTCTATTCCCTAAACATAAAACTTGAAGAGCTCAACTTGAGATTTCAAAGGGAGATTTGAATAACATTTTGAAAATAAACATTCTATAAATTTTGGCCAAACCAACACTACCATGATAAATGAAAGTAGTCATAATGTTATAACCTTGTGAAGGTAACAATTTACATCAATTCAACCAAATCAAAACAACTATGACAAGAATGAAAGTAATGATAACTCAAAGATCTTTCACCCTGATAAGGAATGTAGTGACTAGTTATCAATACTCCCCATTGACTTCATCAACCACATCTCAAATTGTCACCTTCACAATGAATAGTGGTGACTAGCTACCAATACTCCCCATTGGCTTCATTAACCAAATGGATCAAAGCAAAAATAAAAGAATGACAGCCAACTCTTGACACGTTTGAATTGTTTCAAGATTCTAGATTCATTTGAACTAAATTTGGAATACTATCATGTTCAAATAATTTTGGACAAGTTCATTGTTTGTTCATGCTGACAACACCTAGACCAAATGGAACAAAACTAGTTCAAACTCCAGTTATGACCATAAGCATTCATAGCAAAAGTAAATTGTCCAAAAACTAATGACAATGAGTTTTCCACTTTGTCACTAGTGGGATAGAAGTTCAGACCAAATTGATGGATCAATTGCAAAAATATCAAAATTCAACCTTGGCTCTTCACACACCTCTACAACTTAATTTCAACTACAAAGTTGTTGAAGATAAGGTAGAGGATTCAAAAGGTGGGTTTGTCAAACTAGTCTACAAAGACATCACCCAAACCACCTTCCAGTGTATGAAGCTTGCCTCAATCAAAGAGAATGGCTTCATCTCCAAATAAGCACAAGCTCTATACAGCTATCGGAGGGGATTTGAATTGGACAGTTGAAAAGAATGCAAGCTCACTATCCTCCATTTAAATTACTCCAATTTGAAGTAATCTAGAATCTCCAACGAGAGCATTCTAACATATGATGAACTCCAAACAAAGAAATATAACCTCAGCGTAAGGTTGTTGGTACTTGCCTCTTGCCACCTCTCTGGTCTGATGCTCAAGTTTTAGTATGAAGAGTTGTCCTCCTAGCACACATGATACCTCAAAATTTTGATCATCAGCTAATACATCCTTCTGCTGCAAATGGCTGCACCACAGTGGCAAGCCTTTGTTTTCACATTTCCATTTGCATCATACACACTGTTCAGAGTGTACCCGTAGTCATATGTGAGCTCATGGAAGGGTGCGATGTTGCTACTTGCAAAGAGCATGACGTGAGGAATCCTAAGGTCATGGTGATCATATAAAACACACTGCACAAAGAGGTTCGGATCACAGCTATGGTTGATAAAGCGTGCCACATTTCCGTGCTTACTAGCATCAATCACATAATCTGCTCCATCAGGCACTGCACCTGGGATATCTGAGGCGATGCCATCGGGGACATCTGATACATGCCCCCATCGTGCTTCATTCCCCTTCTTGAAGTCAAGGTTGAAGAGATACTCATCATTGTCCAGGTCATTAGCTGCATTAGCATCCAACAATTCTCCTGTGTACTCACAGACAAAACTGCCAGCCGAAATGAAATCCCATGACCTAACACCCCACCCTTTGTTGACTGTCTTGAAAATCTCCAACCTGTGCTGCACACCCTTCTGAGTTACTCTGTTATAGCAGTTTTGGCTGCAGTTGCAATGGTTGCCACATTCATACACAATTGGAAGAGCTCGTACCAAGTTTCCATCATGATTATATGCAAGCTTACCCCCCATATTTTTTGCCACACAATGACAACCACCAAAAACATCATGGCATTTTGTGCAGCTACAAGGCTTTGGAGCAGAAGGCTTGATCAATGCTTCTCCATAGCAAACCTTTGTCGTATACTGGAAAGGCTCTGGATGCTGTTGATCTGCATCTACAGTATTGACAACACATACCGGTACTGGCTCCTGCTGCAAAGAGATGTCCAGCATGACCAGCCCAGTGCGCTGCGAGGGCACCTTGGCCAATCTCCCCATGAACTTTACAACATTAGACCCTAGTTCTGGCTGACCAGGAAGACGGCGCATGAAGAACTTAAATACCATGAAACCAGAGTTTCCCTGTTCCTTTGTGAACTTCTCAACTTCATACAAACCATCATAAGAGTAGACTTTGCCAGAAGGACTGCTTGGGACATTTGAGTGTCCCCGAATAACACGGACAGGAGTCTTCTGCTTGCAACTGTTCTGCAATCCCAAATTTCCTCTGGTTGCTGTCTGGTCTTTTGCCTGGCGCCTATCACCATAGTAATTGTTCCCACCCTGCCCTGTATAGACCAAGAACTCTCCATTATCCTGATCATCCTCGTAACCTCCAGAGGCAATGACACTAGAAGCCACAGAGTCACCATTCTTAGGGCGATAGCAGGCAATTCCTGCCTGCACCTCCCTATGTAATCCAACCAAGAGCAACTCAAAGCGGTAAAAGAAGCAGTCCCCAACATTTACACCCGGGACATCACCAATCTCGTTGAAATCAAAGTGCTCCATATTATCCCTCATAATCTTCCCTGCTTTTAAATCTGAACGACGCAGCTTAGGGCACCCTGGTTTTGTAGCCTCCGCCTGTTGCTGTAAACTGCGTCGGATTGCATGATATTTTCGCAAGATTTCTTTAATGCGCTTCCGATCCTCCCCGTCTTCCGCCCCTTCAACAACAGGGTCTTCATCAATCTGATAAACGAATGTCATTGATGAAGAAGGCCCTGCTACTTGCTCAGACTTTAGCTTAGATGTGGCTGCTCCCTCACGTCCCTTTTGTTTCTTGACTTTTTGGTTGGCATCAAGCTTCGGTTGACGGTTGGATTTGCGCCCAAATCCCGGTGTACGCCCTTGGGGGGGGTGATCTTGAACTGCTATGGGCTTGCGCTTTCTCTGACTCCGTCCTGACCAAATAGGCTCAGACGTCCTCCGTTTGCCATTCTGTTTTGGACTCGTATCGCACATTCTCTGCCCTCCGCCCCCCTCCCCCCCAACAACACTTAAAAAGATTGAGAGCCCCAATTTAACCCTTCTGAGACCACAACCTGACTGGAAAACCCATTAAGCAAAACCAGATAAACAAAACACAAACAGCTCTCCTCGCAGCATTTCCTCCTCTTCCTGCTTTCCCATCCCCCTAAACCCCTCCCAACCCCCAAAAACAAGCAAACACAAATTTGATGGAACTATGTATGTACTTACCTCTGGAGCAGCTGTGACCTCCTTATCAACATCTACAACACCTTCATGGAAAACAACCATTGCCAAAGGTCCTGGCACTTCTTCCACATCATCATCTTCATTTCCCCAACTTCCATGCCCAAATTCTTCCATACTAGAAACACCCGTCGCCACCCCCAAGGCTCCCTCCCCCCCCCCCCCGCCCTTTTTTCTCCCCTGCCCTCCTCACACAACCCACACACTAAACCATTTTTGCTCTAAGAAAACAACAACAATCTGCTGCAACTGCAACAACAACACAAGAACGAATCCACTGACGCAAAGTAACAACAAAAGATAGAAAGATAGATAACCCCACAACTAAATACCATTTATAGTAACAAATCACAAACCCATTTCACATCCTTTGCACTACCACAACACCCATCATCCCCACTCCCAAGAAATCCTCCCACTTAAAGACTAGGTCACATTAATGGGCCACAAAAGAAAGAAAGAAAGAAAGAAAGAAATAAAGAAAGAGGAAGTTGGGATTGTACAATTGAAAATTAAATGGGAAGTGGGAATGTACTCATTGGCGCCCTTTTGATGCAGTGCACCCATAACGTTTTAGGGATCATGGATGGGCTTTTTTGCCATAGGACAAAAACAGTGAAGAATAAGTGAGAATCATATCGCTGCAACTATAATTGGAGGGAGGGGGAGAATTTGCAGTGTAAATGAAAAAGCCTTTTGAAACTTTGCAACTGCAAAGATGGAACAACTAAGCAAGAGAAAAAACAAACAAACAAACCTTATTAGAAGAAAGAGAAAAAGGCCACACACGCCTTGTGATAAATGCTTCCAACAGCAAGTACTAACAAACAACCTTGAGTGTAATTGGTGGGTCCACAAGCAAGCAAAGCAAAGCAAAGCAAGCAAGGAAGGAAGGCATGTTAGATAGATAACAATCACAAAGTCCCTTATGTTAAGGCTCCACTTCGAAGAGAAGAATCCAGCAACTTCTGAATTGATACCCCACTTTTCTTTATAGTACTAGATTTGGTATAGAAGGAATTTTGCGGAGATTTACCAAGTATAGACCTTCTATTGCTAAAGATTGACAACAAGTATGCTAATAACAATTTATTAGAAGGTCAGATCTTAATGGCTTCACATGGCACACAATCTGATATGAAGATTGGGATCCCATGACAAGAGGAAAAAGGAACATGATCCCATTTTTGTCTTTGGGCTCCCCAAATTGTGCCAAATTGTCCCTTTATGAAAATTGTGTTGTTCAACCACAAAATGTCTTCTAACTTGAGATCCAAGAGTTTGACATCGTCATCTTGAAAAACTTGATGGATTGTATCAAACATTAAATAATGGATAGGAAAATATGGTGTGATTTTAGGGTTGTAAGTTGGAACCCTAGCACCTATCATTGTTTCAAGAGGGGATTTTTTTGTTGTTGTCTAGTTAATGACAAATAAAGTATGGATCCTTGCAAATTATAGTCACTTCTTGGGATGCCATTTCATACTAATGCGAATTTTACATGCATTATTGCCTTTTTCCACATGTTTTCCCAAAAATACTTTTGAACAAGTTTAGAATACAAAAAGGATACAAGAAATTTTGGAAGAATTGAAGTGTTGGACAAATATTGAAAGGAAGGTATTAGACTTTGAACACATCTTTAAATGTCATATTTAGTGATATCTCGATTGATATTCACATCCTTGGATATAAATTTTTCATTACTAACCTTGAAATCTAAATTTTTTCCATTTTCTTCACAATGTTAATATTTTATGTGCGGTAACAAGGTGAAAGAAGGGTCAAGGTATCAAGCGTGGTTCTAAGCTAAGTCTAAGAGGTTTATATAGTTAGTAGCTAAGATGTTTAATTTCTAAAAGGATACAAAGATTTTAGGGTCTTTTCTTTTTTTTTGGTGGTGCCACTTCTAAAACCTAATGGTATTTTTGTTTTTTTAATGTTATTTTTTTGCATTTCCTACTTTTTCAAATTTAAAAATGCCCAACATCAAAATATATATATATATATATTATGAATTTGATTTTAAAAGTTTTTTTTTTTTTTTTTTTTTTTATTTTTTTTTTTTGTATTTCCTACTTTTTAAAATTTAAAAAAGCCCAAAATAAAAATATATATATATATATATTATGCATTTGATTTTGAAAGTTTTTTTTTTTTTTTTTTTTTT
>Ga0116227_10000766_pt1 | contig 66180 bp, 50 predicted proteins | sample S1TSphgellanicum_FD_89693 | JGI IMG/M metagenome (GOLD analysis project Ga0116227, IMG submission 89693) | Host-associated microbial communities from peat moss isolated from Minnesota, USA - S1T2_Fb - Sphagnum magellanicum MG | ecosystem: Host-associated > Plants > Peat moss > Unclassified...
AAATTATGTTTTTATTAAAAAAATTTTTTTATTGAGACTAAAAATTTAGAAATATGAATAAGGTGGTTTTTTATATGTTTTTTTTTTTTAATTTTTTTTTTGTAAAAGGGAGAGGGGGGGGTGGGGGGGGGGGGGGGGGGGGGGGTGTGGTTCTTTTATAGGCACTAAGTGGCAATTAGCAAAATGTTGATCATATATATTATGTAGAAACAGTAAGTGACATGTATTTGCAAGGGGTTACCTTGGATATCATTTTTGTTTTACAAATGTACCGAATGGTTAACCTTGGTAATATTTTTCCCTTACAAATTTATAGTAAGATCCATGGATTTGTTGTTTGTAGAGCTATCAACTTCTAGCCTTCATTCTTATCCCATCTAGAGGTCATGGGTGGTTGGCATTGGATTTCAATTCATACTTGTTTTATATTTGGATAATTTGTTATTTGTAAGTTTTCATGCTTACATCTTTGCACATTTAAGTTGACATGCAAACTCTAGTTTGATTTGCTATTTATTGACATAATTGGAGGTTACTACACCCAACCATATGATAAGAATTTGGGGTTTTCATTAACTACTTGTTTTGCATTTGTTTTGTAGTTCAAAGCAAATGAGTGTATCATGTTCATGAGTTCCACTGGGAAATTTTTTTATGCAATTGGCAATTTCATTAAGTTTGGTGGTCCAATGGTTATGCATCATAATTTTCAAATGTTAGAAGACTTTTTGTTGGTTGGGATTATCTCCTTTTTTATAAAGGATGTTCATCTACCTTGTCTAGAGGTATCACATGATCCTCCATTTCGCACTATAGATGAGGCAGCTGGGATACATTGTAATGTGGCCTTGGAAACAAGCTTGTTCATACTTTTAGGCATGTGTGGTACATATATCAAGGTTGTAGATCTATGTGGCACCCTCACATTGGGGTACATGTTAATCAAAATTAGTCATGTTAGTCATATCAAACGAGCTACATGGCACTTCCACATTGGTGCACATATTATCAAAATTAGCCATGCTAGTCATATCAAACAAGCCATGTGGCATTTCCACATTGGCACACATGTTAATAAAAAATAAATACATTAATCATATTAGACAAGCCATGTGGCACTTCCATATTGGCACACATGTTAGTCAAAATTAATCACATTAGTCATATAAGAGAAGCCATGTGGCACATCCACATTGGAACACATGAATTAGTCAACATTAATCATGTTAGTCATTTCAACTTACCATTTGGCACTTTCCCCTTGGCACAAATGTTAATCAAATCAATTACAATAAACATCCCATGTGGCAACCATGTCAACTAGATATTTAGTCATTTTAATCAAAATAGACACATTAATAGACACTCAGTCACAACAAACTCAGTCACATTTGTGTCAAAAAGATTGGTCTACTATGACTATAACCAAATCTATCTAGTGTTTGATTAAAAGTATGATTAAAATAGATTAAAAAAACTAAAGTAAAAACACACATTTGTAGTAGTGCATATTTGATTTATGCATTGTAAAGGCAATTGATTTATATAAGTCTATAAAATTTGAATTCAAAACACCTTTGTTTTGGATGTTATGGACTTTTAAAAATATGGTAGTTTTTTCCATGTTCAAAAGTTCATAGCATGATACCTTCAATTCATATGACACAAAACTCTTTTGCATTATTTTTATTAATACATTTCCACCTTGAAACCAATTCCCTAAACAAGTTCAAGATCCATCATTGAACCAAATTAAAGTCCATTACCTAATTGCAGTTGGTGTTACACCCCTATTTTTCAATTTCAAAAGTCCATAGCTCTTAGGATTTTATGATTTTTACATAACAAAAAATTGCACCATATAAATATTAAAGTCTATTATTTGAAAATGAATCCCTATTAACCAAGCCCAACATATGTAATAAGATATAACACTTGCAATCACACCCACTACAAAAAAAAGCACTCATGTGATGCCAAAATTGGTCCACCCTACCATGCCAAGACCCCATACACAACTTTTTTACATCTCTATCTTTTTGGGGAAGAACTAGCAAGACTAACTAAACTCTATCATGTTCAAATATTTTGTGCAATGTGTTCTTCCTCTCATTTTTAGTAAGCCTATGCTTGGCACCAAGTAGGAATTTCACAAATGTGTCAACAATTGGTTGACATTTTTTCCCATACAAAGCCTATGGGGTGCATAAAAAATGAACTCCTTACTTCAAGATTCAAGCATGTCACTACAAATTAAAGGAAAGCCATTTTGTCAAGCAACATAAGACTTACAATTATGTTCATGTTTTTTTTCTAGCCTACACCAAATGCAAATCATTGTTCATACCCTTGTGAAAAATGCATCAATTTATAATGTTCATTAATGTGTCTAGGTTAATAATTAGTTCATAGTATTTAAAATTGGTAATGAAACTTTCATGCAATGTGACATAATAGAGACAACATTTGAATGTAGAGGGTGTATCTTACAACATGTTTAGTTGAGGCCCAAAAACACTAGAAGAAAAAAACCAATATGTGATAAACGCATTTACAATTACATGTGACTATTTGGATTTTGCAACTAAATTTTTGCCTTTGTAACTAGTGTGACATTGTGTTGACATCAATCAAGTTACTTATGACTTGCTTGCAATTAGTTTGCGCCTAAATTGGTTTACATCTATATGTAGGTTGGATTTATCATCCAAAAGCAACTATCTAAAATCCCATTAGTTGCAAGTGAAATGATGTTTAGTCACAACGGACATATGTTTATATACATCAATTATAATAATTATATGATTTATGATTAAACTTAATATTCTTAATTTTTAATTTATATTTCAAATTAGTATTCAAAATATTAAAAATATTTTTATTGTAATTAAAATCATTGATATGACTATTGTGATTATACTAATTCATTACAATAAAATATTCACAGTTTCAAATAAATTAAATATAATCCAACATAGACTATTATATTAAATATTTGTATTTTTTAATAACAATAAATTACTATAATTAATTAAATATTATAAAATCATAAGAATTACTTTACTTATACATTAATTATAATAGACACATAATTATAATTCAGCTTAATTATTCATACTTTTAAGTTTTAATATCTTAAAAAGTTGAAAATTTTCCATTATAATTAAGTGAGTCAATTTTATTTTTATAATTTTAAGACTTACATTCTAATGTACTAGAATATTCAATTAAGTATTCCAATATATAATTGTTACTATGACATAAAATTTTAGAATAATTATAATAAAATATTTTACTTATTATTTATTACTGGTTTTTAAAAATAATAATAATATTACAACATAAAATTTCACATTGATTAAAATGATAATTCCCAATCATAAAAAAGTAACTATTGTATTTACAACACTTATGTTTTAATAATAATAATAAAATTTTGTATCCTAATTGAAAATTTATGTACTATAATGAAGATTTTTATTTCAAAATTTTATAATAATCTTAAAATAATAAGCAAAGTTGATGTAATTATTGTATTTTTAAAAAACATACATTAAATAACTATATGTAATATTCATTATTTACTTATTTACAATAAATTGTTAATATAAAACATAAAATTCTATATTAATAATAATAATTCTATAATGACATAAAATCATTGTAAAATCATTGTAATTATTTAATTTATTTGTAAGTCAGAATTACAATAATTGCATAATAAATTTATTATTAAAATTTAATATCATAATTTATAATTTATAAATTGATTTATAATTTAAGTTTCAAGAATAATCATATTTTAATTAAAATAATTAATGTTATGACCATAACTACATGGATTATAATATAATAAATTAAAATATTTATTTTTTAATAACTTCTTGTCCATAATATATCACTTTTATAAATAATTATAGATGAATATATTTATTAATTATAAATTACATTAAATGGTTTTTGTTATAACATAAATTTTTATATTATATAATTCATATTTTTATAGTAATATATATGAGTTAAAAAAATTAATGTATGTTTAACATGTTATTGTATTTGTTATTAATTACCAGTAGAAAAAATAATTATGTGACCGATAATAATTCTTACAATAATTAATTAATTTATACAGTAATTATAGTAATTAATTTAACGTTAATTTTAAAATGAATATTTATAATATTTATTTTTGATATAATAGTTATATATATATACATAAATCATAATATATATAATTCAACAAAAATTTTAAAAGTAAAGAAATATTTAAATATTTTAGTTATTTATTTATCTATGAGTTGTGTATGACAAGTTGTGAGTAACTAGACAACCAATTAGTTAAATATTAAGAAGTTATTAGTTATTTAAATAGTTGATGATGAATATTTAATATTTTTATTGTATATTTAATATTTTAAATATATGTTAAAATTTATCATTATTAGTTAAATGATTATCTAATTATTTAATGAACCATGTACTTGAATTGTTTAGAAATCTAAAAATTAAAAAAAAAAGACATTAGGAAAGTTTTGAAGTTGCAATTTAGTTTGGAAAGAAGTTGCAACTTCAAAACTTATACCATATTGTTTGTTCCCCATTCTTAGTTTGAACATTATATAAACAAGGGATGTGGTCATCTAATTTCACATTAAAAAATGTGTGCACATGGGATGAGCCATTCAAAAATCTTAACCAAAAAATAAAATAAAATTATATACAATTTTAAACTACCTACCTCCCCAAATTACTTATTTACCTAGTTAAATAGGTGCCTAGTTTTATTTACCATCGACCTAGGTTGACATTTGTACCTACCTATATGAGTAAATATTTAGCGTAAATTTGTAGGCACTTACTTTGTACCTACCTAAGTACCTACCAACCAAATATTAGTATTTTGTATTAAATTCGTTTTAAAATGCCACATGGCATATTTACATTGGGCCATGTGTCATAATATAAATCATCCAAACATGTGAATTGAATGTTTCATATTATTTCAAAATAATAATAATTTTAAATAATTATTGAGACACGTGGTAGCACATCATTTGCCTTCAATAATGATCAAAATAGTTACATCTTAGACATATATTGTGTAATTAGTGGTGAGAAATCTTTAGAGGTGTTCAACAAAACATTGGTTTTGTTTTACTATTTAATGAGTAGCAAAGATGTTTGAGATTCATGAAACAGTTGAAGGGGTGTTAATGAAAGGTCCAATAGAAATAGAACAATCTTCAAGCCTTATGAACATTAGATTAATTGAAGACAACTTAATGATTAAATAAATAGTGTGATAAGGTGACAATGGCAACATGAGTTTCATAATGAATAAAACATTTATTTAGATTATGGATAAGCTCAACGAGGAAGTACAATTACATGTTAAGTCCTAGGCTATGCCATAGTGATAGTTCATAATTGCAAGAAATCTAGGATGCATCAATGGTGTGTATTAAGTAGTCCGCCTTACTATTAGGAAATAGTCGGGGAATTGAACAACAAAACCGATGATAGTGTCTAACATCGGGAATTGAAAACCATGTGAAGATAGAGGTGCCTAGTCTCGTAACAACCTTCATAGACGGTTTCAAGTTCATCATTAGAAACGGGGTCGACTTGCAACAAAATCACCAAGGTGCGAGAGCTTAAAGAAATGCGATAATATCAAGTTCGAGGGGGATCAATTTCAAAATGAGCACGCATTTTTCGGAGTTCAGGATCTTCATCACGAAGATGCTATGTCAATGTCAAATTTAAAGATGACTCCGGAGCCGGATCTTCATTCACTTGTGTAGTTTGAGACCTGTAAGACATGCCATACACAATGCCATAATTTCAAGGAAAGGAAAAGATATCTTCAATCAAAATCAAATCAACAATGAATGTGTGGAAGACTTATTACATCGAAATGTGTGGTTGTAATTTATAGATCAAAGAAAATGAAAGAAATGTAAAATAACGGCCTAAAATCACGATAAAGTAAAACTATAAGATCAATGAAAAAAATGAAGGTTTAAGTAAAATTTGTTGGGGGGAAAATGGGAAGAGGGGAAAATGTGTTTCTACTTCTTTTTTCATTAGCCACCAAGTGTTGGACCCTTCCATTGGCCACTGAATTGGGATCTTCTTTCATCTCCTTCCTTTTCATTATCTTTAAAGGACAGATTCAGATCATTTGAAGCTCTTTCTTTTGGACATAATTCTTGATTCAAATTTTGAAAATACTTGTTCACACAACTTTCATTGGGAGGAGAAGAATGATTAATCTTGGTATATGGTGGAAAGAAAGAAAGTAAATTAAATGTTTGTAATACTTTTGAAAGAATGGAAATGAATAGGGATAGTGTGAAGAACTTGAAATCTTTAAAAAATTTCACAAACCCTTTCAGTTTTGGTAGCATAACTTCTTATTAGTTTGGGTGCAGATCTTAAAATTTAGTAGGATGGTGCGCCTTTTGGTTAACTTTTTAATGGGCTAAAACAAGCCATATTTGAATAACGTATGTGATAGGAATAATAATTTGAATGATTGGAGATCTGTAGCCAAGTTGAACTTTCTACCTTTGTAAAACCTTTTTGGGTTTGGTAGCACAACGTTTTACTGGTCTAGGTGCAGAGCTTGCAATTTGGTAAGCAGATGCGCCTTATAGCTAGCTTTATAATGATCTAATGCAAGCTAGATTTGGACAACATATGTGATAGGAATAATATTTTAAGTGAGTAATGGTCTAAAGCCAAGTTGAACTTTCTACCTTTGTTAAACCCCCTCAGGTTTGGTAGCATAACTTCTTATTGGTTTAGGTGTAGAGCTTGAAATTTGGTAGGCATATGTGTTTTGTATTTATTTTTTAATGAGCTAAGGCAAACCAAATTTGAATAGCGTATGTGATAGGAATAATATTTTAAGTGATTGGTGGTCTGTTGCCAAGTTGAACATGGTGTTGAATCCTTAAAAGTTAATTTGAATGAGTGACAATTTAACATAAAATTATAAGATTTGAAATGTTTAAGTTTGGAAATTATATTTATCAATTTTAATTCATAAATGACGCATAGAACATAAGTTATTTAGTTTCAATTAAAAACGTAACTTAACATCTAGAAATACATTTTGCATTTTTTCCTTCATCTGTAACATATGTACTTTCAAATATAGTCACCTCATAAAATTGGGAATAGAGGGACAAAGTTGTCTCACAAAGCCCATGATTGAAAAACAATTATGTTTGGCCCTTTGGAAATTACATGTTGAATGTTTGTGTTTGGTCATGAGTTTTTGGAATTTTACAAATAACATCAAAGTGAGCACAAGGAAATAAATAAGGGGCAACATGGTGGTTGGACTTGGTATGACTTTAGTGTGTTACTAATATTCTTTTTTCAAATACACACCACAAGAATCAATTGAACTACAATTCATGAAGGTTTTAAGGTTTACCCGTGGTTACTTTCTTCTTTTCCACATGTGCATATTGATCTTATAAATTTTGTTTGAAATAATGTATAAGCAAAGAACATAAAAATTATTTGTCGGGTGTGGTGAGATGTTTTTATTATTACTTGGATAGTTGTAAAGTGTAACAAACAAATAAGTTTGAGGCCTAAGAAGTCACTTGGATGAAATTTCCAAGCATACAAGTAAGTTATTAAGTTTTGACAATTCAATACTCACCCCATAATAGTCTTGCATGTTCTCTATCGAGGTCAACTTTTTTTGCATTATAGTGACAAATAAAATTGCTGGAAAATTGGAAATATTGGCCAAACTTTCAAAACCACAAAACTAAGAAATTAAAAAAAAAGAAAAAAAAGAAATCTTGTTCTAGATGTTACTTATTCAAGGGTAAGTTTCCTTATCAATTTTCAGCAAATTCAAGAGTCAACAAGTAGATAATTAATATGCTTATTGATACCATTATTGATAATCAACTAGTTATTTCTCAATTATCAACTAATGTCAATTTTTCCTTTTGACTTGCAAATGTGTCTAGGACACAATGATCTTCATAAGGGCCAGAAAAAAAAAGAAAATGATGACATTCAAATAGTCTCTCATTTTATGTAGTTGAATTTTTCATATGTATGGGTGAAGTTGAGGAAGCAATTAACACTAGGTATATGATAGATGTGATTAAATAGGGGGGTGTGGGTGAGCCAATGCTCTTAACATGAAGAACTTGAAACATGCCTAATCATTTCAGCAATTTGTTGTTAATAATAAACTGCTTACAATAAGATACATGTGTCGTTTCTTTTTCATCAGGCCCCTTGTTTGGGCCTGGGTTAGGGTTAAGGCCCAAGATTAGGGTTAGGGTTGACATTTGGGACCTAAAGTTAAGGCCCAAACCCTAAACTAAATATTTAGGTCCCCATAACCCTAATCTTCAGCCTGTTCATCATGAGAGGAAATCCCAAATGGGGCTCCAAATAAATGAATCATTTCTTGCTTTAGTAGACTGAAAAGATTCTAGCAGAACGAGGATTTATAAGGGCTCCATAAATTTGTACAACTTTTGACCACCATAATTAAGTGTTTGGTATGCTTGGAGAGTATAGCTAACCATAGTGGTTAGCTACATGAACCAACCATCCACATGCATTAACCTACATAGAAGGCACCACATTGCTTACCAACCTCTATAATTAATCACTTACATTAGTTAAACTATTTATAACCAGTCTTGGCCAGCATTTTTTAATTATCATAACCGGTTGGGTAGGTTAATTTATTTAAAAAAACTTTGGGACCACACTATCAAAATAATTTAAAACTTGAACGCTATCAATTTCATTGTCAAAGTAATACCCCTAGTTACCAATTTTTGCAATTTTTTGGGAGGTAATAATCATCTATTAGACATAAGGGTCAATTGTCAAATACCCACCTTGAGAACTGCTTGCTATACTGTCCAGATAAGCTAGGGTTTAGTTTTAGTTTTATTTTTATTTTTTGGGGTGGGTATGTTATCTATTTTCAAAAATAAGGTTAGTAACATAACAACTAAGCTAACAACTAGTGAATGCCACATACCAGCTTTTACAAACTAAACCTCAAATTGTAATTGCCAGATAAGAAAACTTAGTGACAAAGAATCATTTTAATAAAAATAAATTAAATGAATTATTTCTCATACCGTTTAATAAAAATATAATCTTATGAGATCACAAAATAATGAAAGAAAGAAAAATTTCAAAACATACTAGACCTTTCGAGGGGTGGTAATTATCTACTTGGTTACTATTGCAGCTTTGCAAAAGGCTTTTTTGTATTGTGTCTAGAAGCAATAAATAGTAAATCAGACTTATGCGGGCCTCAATTACATCCCTAGATTGTCATTGTACCCACAAAGCTATGCCCCATACTCCAGGAAATAGTTCTTTTAACTAGGTTCAATAAGCCTCTAATTTCATTGTACAAAACTGATGACTCATTCGCCAACCTCTTGTGAATGCTCTCCTAAATATTCTTGTAAATCGACTTATTTTTTATTGTAATGACCAACCCACCTTCTAAAAGAAATGTATACATAGAATTATTTTTTAAATAGTGAAAATAATGACATTATTTCAACCATCAATCCACCTTTTTGAAAAAATCATTAAATTTTCTCTTTAAACAATGAAGACAATGACATTTCAACCACTCCTACTTATTATTTTTGGTAAATCTAATTTATAGGGCAACCATGGTAAACAATAGCAGATTGATTGAACCACTATGATCAGCTAGAAACTGGATTCCAAAGGAAAAATGTATTTGGCCCACTCACCATCCATCCTTATGGTTGGTGGTTCACTTTGGCCAATATTCTCCCCCTGTTTTGGGGGTTGTTGCAGGCACACCTTAATGTGTTTGCACACTAAATCATGCCTTCTCTAAATCCCCTTACTTGGGTGAATCCTACCTTGCCTTCTTAATGTGGCAAGCACTAATTTCAATTCCCAAATTAGCAACCATCGCCAAGGATCAAGTATTGTGAGTATCATTAACACGTTTAAGGTTTTAGAATTGATAACCTTCATAGATGAAATTCCAATCATCCAAGTAGATTATTAATATTTAAAAATTCAATACTTACCCCATAAAGGTCTTGATGATTATTTGAATGCTACCTATTATGTGGGTCCCATGGGTGTTGTGGAAGGGTGCCATGGCTATTGTTGCTAGGACATTGATGAGCGATGGCCAAAACTATGTTTGCCTTCTGGGTCACATATTCCCAGTGCTCCAATCAAGTTGCCCCAAGAGTAAATAGTTCTTATTAACATTATTCATAAAGTCAGGCGATTAGGGGGCTAGAATGGCCACTTTCGGCATAGCAGGGCATCAAATGTGTACCTGGGAATGAAATCTTACAAAACGAAATAACTGGGACCCAAACTAGTTTTTCCACAAATTTTGATGGTAAACTGAGTTTCATCCCCTCTTTCCTTTTTCGTGAGCGCTTCCACTGCCGCTACATATATTTTCGCTGCTCCTACCTGTACAACTATTTCATACTGATATTTAATATACTTTGCGGATACCACTGAAAGAGGGGATGGGGGGTTGAAAGAGAGGGTGACTCTATTACATGTCTAGATAAGAGGTGTGGAGTAAGATTTTGAACTTGCTAATATATATCAGTTCATGATAGAGGCCTCGCAGAAAATTTTCAGTGGATCTGGAGGGCACGGTATCAAACAGAATGTGTCCTCAACAAATTGCAACAATTTTTTTAAAAATGAAATGTTTGCTCCAGGGAGCATTTAGCTTTTAGAAATGCCTCACCTCTTCTTTTCATTTTTTTCTTGTGAAACCTGGAGGGTATCCACCAGGTATCATGGGGAACCAAATAAAATGAAATTATGTTGATGCTTTACACAGGGTAATGCATTAGGAGCATGGCATTCCCAAAACCAGTGCCTCTTGGCTCCACCTCGGCCGGGCACTGATTTCAGGAACATCAGAGAGGACATGACCATAATAGTTTTTGCTTAAAATCCATCTTGTCGGACAATTTCCATGAATTGTTCAATACCAAGTAGCATTCTACTTTCCAGAAAATTCCCCTCATGAAAACCTAAAGTCATAAAGCACCTGCAGAAAATTTATAATGTATCCAAAGGGCCCGTTCTCAAGTGGAAATTTTCCTCTGCACAAGGGGTGAGTGTTTCATTTTCCAAAATGCCTCCTCACCTCCTTTTTCTTTTTCTAATTTTTTTCTCATAAAACCCAATAGGTATCATACAAAAAGACGAAGAAAGAATTTTCTGTCGGTGATTTATTATGTCTGGTAAAGCTCTCATAGTGGGGCGTTCCCAGAATAAGTGCCCCCTCAGCTCCACCCCCAGCAGGCGCTTATTTCACCAGCACCTCACTCCTGGGGTGTTACCCTCCTCTAAGACCCATATCACACAGTTTGGACTAACCCATAACCAATGTAACTAGAACCTACCTTTGTAACTTCACTTTTTTGAATGAGACCTCTTAATGTATGTACCCTAGTACCTTGGCCAATTTGACACTAATTATATTATTTTCAGAATTGTTGAAATTTTCAAAAATTATTTCTTCCAAATCAAAAAATATTGTGAAGGACATCAGGGAATATTTTGGAATATTCCATCTGTTGAAATGAAAATTTCAAAATTAATTAATTATTTGATGGACATGTGTTGAAATGGTCAACGTACTACAATATTTAATGAGATAAATGTCAAATTTGGACTATAAGGGCCTGATTTAGTCTTAAGAATTACAATGGGAAATTGATGATGTTTAGAATCACTAGAAAAAAATTGAAGTTTTTATTTATTTATCATGGAACCAGTGTAAATATGTTTTATAGACCTACTTCTTTCCTCAGATACGCTAGTACATAAGTGCAACAAGTTCAATGTGTCATGAGAGTGTGGGTCATTTCGGTGAACAAGTTGCCCAAAAGGAAAGTTTTCTCCAAATTTTTTATTGTTCTCAACTTTTATCACAATCTAAGTCACCATACCTACAACTGTTGTTTGGCACAAAATAGTTCGTAAAAGCTCTAGCTGAAAAATGAAAAAAAATTATTAGTATTTGTCAAAATTGTTGAAAATTAAACTCCCAACTTGTGAAATTTTGTTTATTGTCCCAACCATTGAGTTGCAATTAAAAATACACAATAAAAGGCATACTTTGCATATTTATTCCTCAACTATTGAAATTCTGAAAATTTAAATTTGAAACTGCCTATGCCTCATTTTTTAAAAATAAATAAATATTCAGCAAAATAATTTTACACAAAATGCCATGCCATTGTATGCATGCATTACAAATAAATAGAACACCAAACACACACACAAATACCATTTTACAAATGCCAAGCTATACACATAAGCACCATAAAAAAATAGAAGACACAAGACACACAAATGCCATTGTTTCTCCTTGCTATAACAACTTACCCATTCTTATAACTGAATCAAAATGAAACCATCTCACAATTCATAAACATTGGAAGAGCTTTATGTGTAAGAACTTTAACACATCTCATTTCATCATCTTTAGTTATCATCTCTTCACCTAATCCTCAGTTATGTATGAGGAAGGACATATATAGCTGATTGCCATGCATCAAAGGCAACAAAAACTGCAAACTTCAAACATTTGCACATTCCAAACAAAACACATCACAATTAACAAGTGTAAAAAAAAGCTCATAAAGTGCATCATGGACATTTAAAACATTTTCACACTCCATTTTGTCCACAAGTTTAACATCCACCTACTCCATAAAATTGGATTTTATTTCACATAAAAAAATTGTGTCAATTAGAAGGTTCCAAGCAACCAATGCAAGGATTAAATGGCCAATTTTTGTTCGCAAATATTAGTTTGTCCAAATTGTTAGTTTGAAAACACTTCCAAAAGTGCAATGAGGATTCCAACAATTGAAATTATTCTTTATGTTTCAATTTGGTTGGTTGGGATGCCAAAAATTTGTCATGATAATATACATTAAAGAAAAACTCAAAATTACAATTGGTCTCTACAATTATTTTCTAATTGCAAGCAACATTTATGACTAAAATTCTAGTAATTGCATAAGTCAAGTTGTATATGACCCATAGTTGCATGCAACATGACATCATTGTTAACCTTGTAAAATTTTGAATGAAGCCTATGGTCAACATATATGGTGTCATCCATTGCTTAGACAATTTATGTATTGCCACCATGGTAGTTGTTTTTTACTATCTTGTGATGATTTTGTAACCTATAGTAATGTGCCATGTGTAAGGCATTTGATAAATGATGTTCCCAGATCCAATGGTCAATGAAATCCCACAGGGATCTATAAAGGCTAATCAAGTGTTGCCACATGGCATGATTACAAAAATTTGAAATTACCAAATTTAAATTAAATAGGTAGGTCTTGTTAAATAGGTGCATAAGCCTAGCTAAATATGTAGCTAACTACATATGCATGCCTCGACTAGGTCAGTAAGTAGACATTTTTTTAAGTTCATCTTATTTTATTTTGGTTTTAGATTTTAGGGTTAATCCGCTTTGATTGGGTCATCCCAAATGGCGCTTGCTTTTGAATGTTTCTTATGTTTTTTGAATGTTTTTGTGTAGCTAATTACATAGTTTACAACTTGAAAAGAAAAACAAAGGATATAAGATAAACTTTTAGGAAGGAAAAACATTATAACACCATATCCCATATAACATTATTCCATATCCTACTAATTAGGCTACCTACTTAACTTAGCTTAGCCTAAGCTTCTAATTAACATGTAATATTTAATGTAACTTGATACCCATTAGATTAACCTATAATTACTTAATAGTTTAATTAACCTAACCTACCTACCTATCAACCTATCTAACCTAGGTCTATTTACCTACTAACATACTTAACCTACCTATTTACTTGCCTATCTAACTTAGCGTACCAACTTACCTACTTTTCTTACATACCAACCAAGTAAAATGTTAGGTCAAATATGTAGGATATATAGGTAGGTAGGTAATTAGGTAGGCAAATAAATATTTAATGTACTTTTAAAAGGAAAAAAAATCTAATGTACTAGGTACATTAAATATATAGGTGAACACATCAAGGGTGAGCCTACCTATATTAATTTTGTTCAAAAAAGGTGATGTATAACAAGTATTATAATATGCAATAAGTTAAAATTTTGATGGCATCCTTTAGCTATTCTAAACACAAGCAAAAAACTTTAGAATTTGCACAACAAAATTTTGGAACTCAAAGTTCACTTTGAGTCAAAATTAATCTTGATCCAATGGTTATATGAAGAAGATTGGATAAAACCAATGTACATAAAGCATATAACTTATAACTTTTCAACGGCCATAGGGCTTCATGTTTATGGTTCATGACACATTACCAAACAATTTTTTTTTGAGAAATGTGATGCCCATTTATAAAATCTCTTCCTCTTTGATATGGTAGTATTTTTTTCTTTAAAAGAAGATATTATTATACATTCATTACTAAACAAATGTAAAAAAACACATTTTTTGAATGGAATTTCATCCAAATTTTTTTAAATTTAAAATTATCCTAGATGTAATTGATGTATATCAATATCATACATTGTAAAAAATTCACCCAAGAATTCCATCCACAACTTTAGTTTTGAAGTATATATTCAAATTTTTGAACTCTATGACACGTGTTATTTTGTCACAAATGTACTCCATACGTCCAAATTCTTCAATGTTTGTTGGATTTTTCAAAATAATTGATTAGATTAAGCCTAAAATTAATCAAATATACTTTTTAAAAAATAAAAAAATCCAAGATGTGATGTCCATATGTTACCAACAAATTTAATCGCAAAAAGATTATATTTGTGACTACAATTTTTAGGGGGTTTAATAGTGTGCTTTCACCCATACATAACTTGATATTCCCCTAATTCTAAACCTTGTTATACATTAGGGGCTTTAGGTCCATGTTTTTTATTAACAAAAATTAGTTTTGGTTATGAAACTAAGGTGCAACTAATGTGATGTAAAAATTTGGTTATGGATAAAAATAATAATAATATTCAATTTGTTAAAATATTGAAAAAATAACTAATTATAACCTAGTTACAAATATGTGAAAAATCAAATGTAGTCACAAAAAAGGACCAAAAAGGTTGCATGTTAAAATTAGTTGAATGTGGTCGCAAATAAGGTTTCTTCTAGTGTATAGTCATAGTGGTGAACTTGTTTACAACCAAGTTAAAACACACTTACAATTTTCTATGTCAACATGATAGTTTGATGGAATCCACCAAGCTTTCATGTTAATCTTTACAAACATAAATGCATTTTGTGTTAGTATGTTGAAACAGATCTTAGGCATCTACAAGTGAGCCAAAACTTTCAAGTTCTTCAACCTTATTGGACATCAACAACAAAGGAAATAACAATTGTTCATTGTATTTAGTAATTAAGTTGACATCAAAATTTCACAACTTTCATAAGTTGTCATTAAACACACCCTTAAACCTTGACATGTTATGGCTTTTTTTTAATCAATTACATGTAGAAAATAAATGAACGTTAAAAGGACCACCAACATTTGGTGAGTCATGTGAGAAATGAATTTTTCCCATGCAAGATTTTAAAAAATTGCTTCCTCTTTAGCTAGGTTGTCAAAAATGATTTAATAGGAAAGTTTTTCACGAAGTTCCCACCATGTGGAGAAATAAAAGGGAGGGGGTGGACCCAAGGAACCAATGTCCCTAACTTTATTCAAAACACAAACTTTCTCATAATGGGCCACAAAACTTTCACATCTTCATAAAATACCAAATTCTTTTTTAAAATACACAATTAAATGTAATGCCATAACACAATGTGATGGCACTTTGAAAAATCAAAATTTTGCAACAATTGATAAAATTCAGCTTGCAAAATTGCAGTCATCAATAAAATCAATTCAAAAACACATTAGTCAAATTATCAACAAAACTACAAAATTTGCAAAGTTCATGTATCAACTAATTAGAATTCAATGATCAAAGGATGAAATAGAAACCACAAATCCATCTTCACATGCATGTTCAATTCTTTGGGGTTCAAGTTCAAATCTATGTAAGCTTTGTCCCATGTTTGCCTTCCCTTGCTAATTTTTTCTAGCCACATAATACATTTTTGGATGTTAGGTTTGTTGCAATTTTTATAAATGCATAGTTTAGTCCATGAGTCACTTTGTCATGTTCATAGTACCATATTGGCAAACCTAATTTGATGATGTATGTATAAAACATGACCCATCAACTCATGGTTCCAACATGGCCAAGCCACCAAATGAAACAATTGATTTCAATTTAACTCTTACACAAGCATGCAATTGGACCCCTCATCCTTCACATATGTTAGGATATTTGCAAGCTAAAATGGACCGAAAATTCCATAAAAATACCTTTTGTAGTGTATTTTGATTGTGACAAAGATGTGACATTGTTGGATGCCTAAATCACATTTGATTTTTTTTTAATTGACCTTAGGTGACCATTTTCTTATGTTTATATTCACTGTTCATGAATAATTTTTTTAAAATGTTTCATTCTCATGCCAAAATGGATTCTGGAAAATTGGTGCATTTTAGGGCCTTCAAAAGTCTATTAAATACATTTCATGTTATGAAATGGCATGGAAACTCATAGTTATGGTTCAATAATTGAATTTTTGGTAGAAAACAAATGTTGCTCATTGAAGATTTTTTATTTAATAAATCCATATGCATAGTTTTGGACAATTTCATTTCTAGTGATTTGGATGAAAGAATCCCCCATCAATTGTGTGTGTGTGTGTATATATATATATATTCCCAATTAGCAACTATAGTTATTGAATGTGTGGAAATTGAGTCCTCTTTTTAGTAAATGTTTGTTCTAATTTGTCACCTAGGATCTTGAACTTGGGAGGGGGTGAAAATTTTGATGTTGCACATGATTTTATGTACACTCTAGTTTGCAAATGACCATTAGAATCTTGTGAGTAAAGGAGAACTTCTTAATAAACTCCTATAATTTAGAAGCCATATCTATGTGCCATTAGTGTCAATCACATTGAATAGCCCAATAGTAATGTATATGGCCTTTCATTTGTTTGCTAAAAAATTAACAATAATAGTGAACACATCATGCACACACCTTTTGAAATCCACAAGTCAAATGTGATGTGTGCATGTGTGTGCAAGTGGTTGATAAATATTTTGCCAAAGTTACACGTAAGCAACCATAGGTTTTTTCTACCAATGCAAGCATAACCTCAAATGCACAAAAATGTTCTTACAAGAGAAGACCACCCTTGGGCATAACTTGTACACCAATCTTTGGAGTTAAATGAATTCAATAGTCCTTGTGGGGAAATATATTTTAGTCACAAACAACATCACATTTTCTACGAAACGAATTTGAAAATCATTGTTTTAAAAAGATTGGTTTGTAAAGAATATAATCTAAAAATGACACTTGTTGTTACATGTGCTCAACCCCATAAAGTTTCAAAATGTTGAAACAATGGATGCAAACCAAAAATTGAATCTAATAAAAATTCAAAAAATAGGGGAAAAAACGTAAACAAGTTTTTAAAAAAGAATCCAAAAAAGTTGAAATATTGGACAATGGATAAAAATAAAACTACTTGGGCAAAATGAAATTTGAAAAGTCAAATTTGGGAAAATGAAAAAGTTGGACAATAAGCAAAAATGGAACAAATTTAAAAAGATGAAATGGAATTAATGAGGGATGAAATAAATGTCAAGAGAAAGGGAATCTAAAAATGTCATATGTTGAATGATGTATGAATTAAACATAATGAATGATATGGAGACCAAAAAAGATGGAGGATTTTTAAAAATTGAAATCTAAGATGGTATGAATAGAAGGTGAAAAATATGAAAAATCTAACAATGACGTTGGATAAAATATTGGTTAAGAAAGATGAATCCATTTGACAAGAATGAAAGAGAATGTAGCTAAGGTAGATAGGCCAACAAGTGAACATTTAAAATTCTGAAAGAAAGTTATCCTATGACTTTTAGCCTTGGAGGTTCAAAGTTTCTAGATATCCCTTCACTTGGTGTCCCTATAGACCTTGATTTGGCTTGAAACAAGTAAGATAAAATCTCCCAAAATAGGGGGCTGAATAAATAACCTTCCATGTGCAATTGAAATGCATTCTATAATTGTTTTGTACACAAACAATATCCCTTATATTACTAAATGATGTGGACTTTATCCAAAAGAAATTCATTTACAACACAATCATTTATGCATAGGCATGATTTACCCTTTAGAAAGTGAATATTGGGGATTGTCAAGAATGATTACCCATGTTACCAAACACAAAAGGCAAATGAATAGGGGAAATATTTTTGTATAGGGTAGTTTTGAAGCCCATTGATGAACACAAAAACAACATTTTTAAATTTTCTTTTAAATCCTTGGACAATTTGAAAACCCCAACCACAAGTTTAAAGAACTAGTCATTTGGTTTTAATTGTATCATTGAATAATTATTGGTTGGGTGATATTTGCAAATGTGCCATTTTTTGAATTATTTGGGTGTTTAGTGATGGGTGCTTTTACCCTAATGAATTATGAGAAATGGATTATGTGTGAAAATATATTTTAAATAAAATTTCACTTACTAAAGAAAAATCAAGGCTCACCAAAAATATATATAAATTATTAAGAAATGGGTAACACTATTAACAATGTTGAAACTTGTATTAGAGATTGAACTACATTAAATTTGTTGCAAGTCTTGTTTGGTGGTTTTCCCTCTTGTCTTCCTTTGGCCAACTAATGTAAGCATGACTAACATTAATTTTCTTTTAAGGTTTTTGAATGTTTGAATGGGTGGTGATTATTTAGAGAATTTGTTTGCATTTATGGAAATATTACAAATGCTAAAAAGTGTGAATTTGTTTTCATTAATAGTTGGCAAAACATTGAACTTTAGAAAGAAAAATTTGGTGAGAATTTTACAAATTGAAATATATATATGGCTACATTACTTGCAATTATGGAACTAATTTGCAATGTATTAAATTCCATGAAAATAGCTTAAACATTTATTTTTAGGCCTTGACCTTGTTCATTTTTGGTAAATTTTTCACAAGTAAAGTCAACAAAACTAGAATGCACACACATAAGTGACAATACACACATGCATACATGTGGTCACACACACACACCATGCACACAAATTAAAAAAAAACAAACACAAACAAATCCAAACTAATTGACCCCCAAAATTGACCTAGACTATGATTGATTGACCCACAACTTGCAAGTAACAAGATTGACCCAACAAGTTGCAAGATCATTGACACAAAAACATAAAATCTTTTATTGATAGTGCATACCAAGTAAAAACAAACCCAAACAAACATGACAATGGACATCCAACAAACACACACATGTCACTAGTAGACTCATCCCAAAGAAAGATACCAAAGAAAGACTAACTTAATTAAACAAACAAACCCAACAATCTACAATATGACACACACATTATACAATTAAATACAATAAAAATTAACACATACAAATTAACCTAACAAGCTACAACATGAAACACACACATGTACAAATTGATCCAACAATATTGAACCATAAAAATAAACCCAACATTTAATTGTCCCATAATAAGACAAACCCAACACATTGCAAGACAAACCTAACTTCCTAAATCTTAAGTGAAAAAACCACATAACTTTAACCAAAAAATGTCATGGGAGGTGTAACCATTGTTATTAATTTGTTCAAATTCTAATCATCAAAGCATGCACCATAGGGAGGTATTCAAACTATAGAAAGTTGGATAGAAGTTTTTGAATACATTCCAATGATAGTGTGCAAGTCATTGAGTGGTTCTTCAATTTAAATTTCATGAACAAAAAAATTGAAAAAAAATCAAGAAAGTTGAAATGAGTGACATGAAATGGCACCTCCAATGCAACATCAAATTGGATTTCATAACCATCTTTAAAACATGAGATTTGTAAGCCATATCGACACAACCATGTGTGGTAGTCTCAATTTTTAAGAATTGCATCAGGGATATTCGAGTGTGATAAGACTATTGGGGGTTTTTCAATAATTTCATGTTAGAATAAGGAATGATAAGCATGCATGGTTGCATGGGGGGTTGTTTTTTTTCCAAGTTTTGATATTAGGTGAATGAGGTGTAGGGTTAATTCTCTTCTTCAACAAAAGTTGGTAATCATAGTTTTAGAACCTTAGTTGCGTGATTAGGGGTGAAAAATCTCTAGAAGGTTGGGGTTAGAAACAGACATCACATTTGTAATGTTCAGCAAAACATGGGTCTTGTTATAGTATTTAGTGGGTACTCGTGTAAGCGAGGATGTTTGAGATTCATGAAGCAGTTGAGGGTGTGTTAATGAAAGGTTCAATGGAGATAAAACAATCTTCAAACCTTATAAACATAAGATTGATTCGAAACAATTTAATGATTAAATAAATAGTGTGATAAGGTGGCAATGGCAACATGAATTTCATAATGAATGAAACATTTATTCAATTTAAGGATCAATTCAACGAGGAGTTGCAATTACATGTTGAGTCCTAGGCTATGCCACAATGATAGTTCATAACTGTAAAAAATTTAGGATACGTCGAATGATGCGAACTAAATAATCCACCTTGCTATTAGGAGATAGTTGACGAATCGGACCATGCAACCAACAATAGTGTTCAATGTCGGGAATTGAAGACCATGCAAAAATAAAAATGTCTTCGATTTCGTAACAACTTTCACAAACGATTTTAGGTTCATCACCAGAATTAAGGTCAATTTGTAACAAAATCACTAAGATGCGAGAGTTTGGAGAAATGCGATAATACCAAGCTCGAGGCGATTCAACTTCAAAACGAACGTGCACCTTTCATGGTTCGGGATTTTCATCATGAGGATGCTGTTTCAATGCCAAATCTAGAGATGACTCCGAAGGAGATTCTTCATTCACTTGTGTAGCTTGAGGCCTGTAAGACGTGGCCATACACAACGCCATAATTTCAAGGAAAGGAAAAAAAAATCTTGAATCAAAATCAAATCGACAATGAATGTGTGAAGGACTTGTTACATCAAAATGCGTGGTTGTAATTTATAAATCAAGGAAAAGGAAAGAAATGTGTAAGTAATGGCCTAGAACCATGGTAAAGTAAAACCTTAAAATCCATGGAAAAAGTGAAGGTGTTGTCATTTTAGGACTCCATTTTTGAACTTGATGACCAAAATGTATATTGAACCTTCATCATTTCTTCCAAATGAATATCCCAAGGTTTTTGTTTCATTACTATTATTATTCAAATTTGAATCCAAAAATTGCAATTTATTCCTAATCAAATCGAAATGATTCCATTTTTAAGATTGTTTTTTTGCAAAAACTTGATTAACTTTATTTCTTCCTTTTCCACCAAATCTGATCAAATATATCTACTAATATTTAATAAAATTTGTTGGAGGGAAGTGGGAAGAGGTGAAAAAATGCTTCTCCTTCTTTTTCCAAGGGCCACCAAGCATTGGAACCTTATGAAGGCCACCAAACATTGGAACCTTCCATTGGCCATCAAACATTGGAACCTTTCAAGGGCCACCAAATTGATATCTTCTTTCACCTCCTTCTTTCTCTTTCTCTTTATAGATTGAATTCGGATCATTTGGGGTTTTTTTTTCGAACATAATTTTCGATTTGAATCTTAAGAATACTTGTTCCTACAACTTTCCTTGGGAGAAAAAGAATGATTAGTTTTAATAGATGGTGGAAAAGGGGAGAATAGATTGCTTGATGTAGTGCTTTTGAAAGAATGAAAATGAATAGGGATAATGTTGGGAACTTGAAATTTTAGAGAGTTTCACAAACTCTCTCAGGTTTGGTAGTACAATTTTTTATTGGTTTGGGTGCAGAGCTTGGAATTTGGTAGGCAAATGCGCCTTGTAATTAACTTTCTAATGAGTTAAGGCAAGCTAAATTTGAATAATGTATGTGATAGGAATAATATTTTAAGTGATTAGAGGTCTGTAGCCAAGTTGAAGTTTCTACCTTTGTAAAACCCTTTTGGGTTTGGTAGCACAACTTATTACTAATTTGAGTGTAAAGTTTAGAATTTAGTAGGCAGATGCGCCTTGTAGTTAGCTTTCTAATGAATTAAAGAAAACTAATTTTGGATAATGTATGTGATAGGAATAATATTTTAAATAATTAGAAGTTTGCTCCCAAGTTGAACATGGCGTCAAATCCTTAAAAGTTGGTTTAAGTGAGTGACAATTTAACATAAAATTTTAGGATTTGGAGTTTTTGAACTTAAAAAATATATTTATTAATTTCAAATCATAAATGATGCATAGGAAGTAAGCTATTTGGTTTCAATTACAAACGTAATTTAACATCTAGAAATAGACTTTGCATTTTTTTCCTTCATTAGTAGCATATGTACCTCATAATATAATCACCTCATAGAACCAAAAGTGGAGGGATAAAAAATTGCCTCACAAGATTGTATATCCAAAATGCTTGTGAATATAATTGATGGACAAAGTTTGTTACTTTTATTGGTAGACTTACTTTTGAACTTTTGATCAATTCCAATTGTTGTTTTTAGCAATAATTTGATTTAATTAGCATGAGATGCCAATTTAATATTCTTAATCAACATCATCTTGAATATAATATAATGGATAACAAATCCCATGGCATCCATGAAATGAGCTATTGGAAACACTAGAAGGAAATTTGTCCTTTACAACTAAAAAATTAATGACTATATGTACATGACTTTAGTCATAAATTATTATTTTGAGTCCTATGTATAAAAAATCATAGTTATATATTAGTAGGAAATGAAATTAATAAATGATGAGGTGGTAATAAGATGGAGGGTTTCATCTATATGGCATGCATGATTAATGACAATGATATGGACATTCAATTGTCATTACAATGACTACAAAAGGATTATAAATCATTTGATACAAACATAACAAACCTACCCCACCACTTGCCTATTTACCTACCCACCAAGTTAACTATTTACCACTTACCAACCTACCTATGAAATAAACATGTCAAATAAAAAAACTTGAAAAAAATTGGACATCTTTTGATGGGGTAGTTCATTAGTAAGGATTTGGTTTATCATTGTGAAAATGAAGGGTTCAATTCCAAATATTTGCAACCTATGTCCACTCCGAAAGGCTAGGGTAAGTAGGTTAAACTAAGGTAATTAGGTAGATTATGTAGGTCAAGTTAGGTAGGCTAAACTACCACCTACCAACCTACCTACTTATTAAAGATTATACTTATTATAATAATCCAAAAAATGATTTTAAATTAAGAATAAATTTGACTAGTCAAGTGGTCCACTATTTACCAACCATATTATAGTCATTCATTACATGACACTTCAATAATATATATGACTTTTTTATATAACTTGAAAATTATTGTTTATGATTATAGGATGAAAAATGTTGTGTCCAACATTCAATGACTTCTTGTCCTAAACAACTCATTTGTCACAATTAAGTGGCCTTGGTCATGCATATAATGTCTAATATGATTACAAAATCAGTCATATATGGAATCATAATTTTAAGATTTTTTTTTAGTGAAACCTTATAATTGGTCAATTCTTGAATGAACGATTTAACTATAGCTACAATACACATTTTTTATTAAAACAATTGTAAACATAAACAAAGAAACAAAGAAACAATTTTAAGGATTCACATTGATTTTAACATATTTGAATCCATTAACAAATAAGACAAATGTTATTGCTTCATCAAATGCATTGGCTACAAACCAATAAGTTGCAAACCCATGAGCTATTATTGCAACTTGACAAACAATTGTTGTTGGTTCAAAAGTGTAAGTGGTGCAACTATTATTGTTGTTGTTACAAGCACGTAAGCTAATAACAATCATTCTTTAGTTGGCTACATCATTGAGTGCTTCAAATTGCATGAATGTGGTAGTTGGTACAAGTTTTTTTGAGTTCTTACAAGTGGTTTTGAAGATGTTAAAAAAAAATCAACATTAAGTAACACATTTGTTTTTGTTACTCCAAACACATAAGCAACACAACAACAATTGTTGCAAACATTGCTACAAATAACCCATGTGTGTAATGTAATTGTTGTTGCAAAGCTCAACCAAAAGGAATAGAAATGTAGAAACAAATCAAACAAAAAAAGAAAGGGGGAGAGATAGAAGGAAAAAAAAAAAGGAGATATAAAAAGATACAAAGCAAAGTCTTGGATTATAACAAAAAAATGAGTAAAGGGATTGAAGTATACACTCCGAACTATACATTTTATAATAGGGACATGAGACGATGTTTGCATGGCTAAATTCATGTGATGTGCCATGTAATGGATACCTTCCAAATGGGGGTAAACTTGTTTTGAATTTGATGAGTATCACCTTGCACAACCCTTGGAAAACATTGACACCATCCGCCTTGAAAGACATTAGTTTTGTGGTAGCACCCACATTAGAAACATCCCCATGGTTTTCTAGAGCACCCATAAGAATTTTAATTAGATTATTTAAGCCTTTTCCTTTAGTAACTTGCTTTCTAAAAATGAGTAAAAAAAAAAAAAACAAGCAACACCAATCTTGAACAACATAGCAATGGATGGAAACCCATGATTGGTTGTCAATTGTGATGACCTCATCACAAAATAGTGCAAGGTACTTAAAACTTACAATTACTTTTTTTAGCTTCTTATTATATTTTTTGTGCATGCATTCAACCATTAGCTAACCAACATAATCACTTGAATGATGTTTAAGCAACATGTGGACATTTAAAAAACAAAATAATGGCTTCAAAACTTCAAAGTCCAACATAGGTCCTCGTTATAGTAAATGAAAGATAGTGGCAAATTATTGCTTTATTATTCCCCATTCCATTTTCAACCCTCCTTGAATTATTTGTCCAACAATTGTGATGTGGCTTCTTTGAAAATAGGTAACCTCAGTCTTTACATGGTTGCATTTCTTATTGATGTATCATTCCCTTTCTTTCTTGCCCAAATGTGGCATGTCATGGACAACTTTCATGTTTTCTTACATGTTTTTCAAGAGTGTCAACGTCCTTCAACCCCAAGATCACATCCTTGCCCTACACAAAGGTGCAAACCATGCATTTCACTTGATTAATTTTTCCAAATTTGTTTTTTAGCATCTTCACCCATGGCATTTGAATAGCCTATGCTTCTTTACATTTATGTGAAACATCATAAATTTTTTTGGCTTCTTAGGTGAGCATGCATTTTCATTTGGAACAACATAAAAGTATGGTGGGGCAATGAAGGTGGGTAGTCCATTAGTGTTGACCAATTGCACAACAAAATTACTATGCATCATGTTAGAATTGGAATCCACCTTACTTCCATCAAATTTTCTTCAGGTGATGGTAGTGGATGTAGTTGAGTAGGGATCACCAAAAGAGAACAATCATCAAGATTTCTATTCAATTTGAAAAATTATGACAACACATTGTCTTTTGTGATTTAAAGTTCGTGCCATCTCACTAACTATAGACCTTCTCAAGAGAAAACATAGAATTTTTTCAAACCCACGAGTTGAATCTTTCTCTTTTAGCCTTATTGAACTTAAAGGTGTGTCACATGGTAGTAATCACCAATTTGGTGTAGAACAACAATAAGACAATGCCAAATAAATAACAAAAAAGTTGAAATAATATGACCCAATTCTAAGAGGCTCAAATCCCTATAGAAAGCAGGCACACACAAACTCATCACTTAGAAAACAATAGATTCATCACTTAGAAAGATTGAAACTAGTGAGGAGTGAACACACATAGAATCATCACTCCATTATCTAAACTTTAGAGGTGCATCATGATTCACAACTTACTTTGCAACAAAATTCACAAATACAAACACATTGTAAAATTCAAATTGGTTAACAAAGCTTCAAGTGTTGGACATACCTTCTTGAATTTCTGCCTTGCCTTTAAATCCATGGATGGATGAGGGCAACTTGCAATAGCATTCATGATCTTGAATTTGTTCCAACATTGCAAGTGAAGTGATGAAAAATCTTCACCCCACTACCTCTCACATAGATTGTTCTCATCTTTTCATAACTCAAAATTATGAGCTAAACTTTTCACTATATAAAACTCGTAATTTCATAGTACATACAACTTACAACTTTGAACTCAAGCCCTAATTTGTTGCAACATACAAGTTACTACTCCCCCCACTCATTGTTGGGAGTGGTGATGGTGTTTATTTAATGAGCATTGGGAGTGGCAACACAACCATGGAATCCACTGTGGTGTCTTGATGAATCTACCCAGTTGTTGATTTTTTTGGGTGATTAACCTAGATCTAACGGACATGAACAGTGAGCTGGTGATCAACAGTACAATGTTACAATTATGGGAGGTGATAGAGCCTACCTGAACATGTGCAAGTTGGCAATCGAAACACCACCAATGATGCAATATGGCGACATTTTCATATTATTTAAAAACTTCTTCCTTTACTAATTTTGCACACCCTATTTTTGCTTCACAATTTGACTCTTGCCAAAAAAAAAAAGACTAATAACGATCAGTGTTGGGTGGGTATTTGATTTTGTTAGTAGCTGGTTGTTTAAATCTTTCAGAATCAAAGAACCACCAGTTCTGGGTTTTTTTGGGGGGAAAAAACAATCAAAGAACCACACGGTTCATGAAAGATCTGACAAAAAACCAACAACTTTATGGGCAGTTATTTGATGAGTTCAAGCGTTTTGAGAACTGTAGTTATATATGAAAATTGGGTATTTGATTTTTGGGAACGGTGATTGTGAACCTGATACCCAACAGGGGGTTTGTTGCAGTTTCTAACACCTGCCCAACACTGTTGTGGACAACATGCTTTGTGTGCTAACTATATTTATCACCTCTTCAATATCTACCGTTTAGAGATTGAATATAATATGCTAATTCATGCATTGTTTCGGTTCATTTTCCAAATTCCATGCACCGGTCAGTTGCCACTTCTGGCACAATAGAGTTATCTATACAGTTACACAGTTAGGGGGCGAGAACGGCCCGTTTGGGCATAATAGGGCATCCAACTCATAGGGAATGAAAATTTTACAAAACGAAATAACTGGGATCCAAACTAGTTTTTCCACCAACTTTGGTGGTAAACTGAGTTTCATCCCCTCTTTCCTTTTTGCTGAGCGCCTCCACTGCTGCTACATATATTTTCACTACTCCTACCTGTACAACTACATAGTATAATTACTCTTGAACCTTGTGCATTAGATGCTGAGTTTCAGCATTTCATACTGAGATTTGATAAAATTTCCTTACTCTGCGGATACCACTGAGAAAGGGGATAGAGGGTCAAAGCAGGCCCAAAGACAGGGTGAAGACAGGGTGACTTTCCAGATAACTCTAATACTTACATTTTTCTCAACATGGGACAAATAAGTGGCAAATTAACGTTGGTCCTACCTAAGAATGTGATTATTAATGAAAACATTTGAAAGCCTAATGTGGCTACCTACACCATAATCGTCCCCACAAGGTGGCAGCTTAAGCTTTGTCATGCAGTGCTTGAGGGGAATAAAGCTTATTTCCAATGTCATTTCTTTTGTTGAAGATAAAATCCATTTTATTCAAAATTTGGCAATAAACCACCCCCAAAAAAACAGTACTCAAAATTTAAAATAGCTATAGGCCATGCATTTTTAAGGCTGCATGGCATTTACAAATTAGGGACCTCAAGGTTTCCAATAGTTGTTAATTGCATATGAGCCTTGTAACATGTTTCACTCATATGGGGGGTGGTACCCCACCATTGTGTGCTTATAAAATTGAGCGCCACCTATTATTGTAACATCACACGATAAGACTATTGTTACTTAACTCCAAATAAGACAAGTCACACAATACTAAGAAAAAAGGTTTTAATTTCAAATGAGGTCTTAATTTGAGATCTTAAGTGAAAAAATTAATTAATTAAAAAAATCATTCAAAATTTAAAAGATAAAATTTATTGACCCATTTACCCTACATAGGATGAATCTTTAATCCTAGAGTCAAGACATGTTATTTCTACCCATAGTTATGTATGTCACACCACATTATCTTGTGTAGCTTGTGTAGACAACTTTAATTTGTTGCAAAATTATGTCTCTTGAGCTTGAAGGAGTAATAATCAGTACTCCCAAATTGTCAAGAATCACAATACACTTGCTTGCTTGCTTGCTTGGTCATATCAAAGTGTACCGTATCTTAGTTTCTTGACCCCTTGTGAAGGCAAAGAGACAAGCTTGACTGGGTCAGTAGGGCTAAGAAGAAACGTTAGAGAATGTTGAGACTCCCCAAAATGGCTCAAAATGGCCCCTGCACAAAAAGAACCAGTCCCCTAAGTTGTGTTGGAACTTGAAACTACACTCTTGTCTCTCCATTTACAGTCTGAACCTATTTGATCCCCATGATGGCTATACTTAAGGCTAAAAATTCAATAACTTAATTACAAGATTACATTTTGCCAACTATGTTAGAGCTCGTCATGTTAGAGCTCATTGTTTCACCAACTCCTCTCATTAATATGGATCATGTGACCCAGCTATCCACAAGTGCACCCACGGTTTCTTTTAAGGATTTTGTGATGTAGTCAAAGTGGCAATCATCCAGAAAATAGTTTGCCCAAATTTGGCTACATACTAGATCCAAAAGCTAAAAAGAGAAAAAGAAACAGAACCCTTCTATGTTCTTGGCAAACCTACTAAAACTTATCATAAAAATCAGGTGATTTGGATTTGTTTTTCTTCAAAATCTGATTAATTTGAGCCAAATTTTCCCATTATAGGTTGAAATCATATTTTCAGGTCAAAATTTGGCGAAAATTCACTAGTAGAAGAAACTCCAAGTGCACCATCCATATATAGGAAACCGATTTTTACTCAGTTGTGAATGAACTGCAGATGAGTTACCAAGGTGTATCTGTAAACCCTCCTACTTCCTCATCACAATCCTGAGGTCAACAACCGAAGTAAGTCAGTAAGTATCAAAAGTAAGTAAGTAGGGAATGTAAGCAATTACTATGTAGGCAGGTAAATATGTGAGCCAACCATGGCTAACCTATCCTGGAATCCCTCCTAGTAACCTCTCACATTACCTACATAACTACCTATTTCAGTGGGTAACCATGGTAGGTAAGTAGGTAAGGAAATGTAAGCAATTACTCCGTGGGCAGGTAATGAAATGTAAGCGATTACTCCGTGGGCAGGTAACGAAATGTAAGCGATTACTCAGTGGGCAGGTAACAAAATGTAAGCGATTACTCCATGGGCAGGTAACAAAATGTAAGCGATTACTCCGTGGGCAGGAATGTAGGTAAGACACTTGGTGCCTACTAGGTAGGTTAGTTACATAACTAACCACCATGGTTACCAATAGAAACACAAACACAATGAAAATAAGGTTCACCTGTCCTCACACCATCCATCCTGCATGGTTCCCTGGTAGGCACTAGGCACTGGGTACTACTAGTTCACTTTGGCCTCTATACTACTTCATCATGTCCTTCTCTGTATCCAAAAAAATATTGCACCAATCCACCTATTTTTGCAGTGGCCTACTGCCAATGTCACTACAAAAAAAAAGAAGGGATTTTGTAATCAACTTTTGCGATTACTTTTGAACAAGATAGACTAATGTTTTAGTTTCATGTGACAAAAATTAATCGCCTTGAACAAGTCGAAAAAACTCATTTTTCTTCTAGTCATGTCCAGACGAATAAACGAACAAGGATGGATTCCAAGCTCCTTCTATTTCAAAGTGGCATTTTCCAAAGTGTCATCATCCATGCTCTGATGTGCAACGATGATGACTGGAGTAGATAGAGTATTATTAGTATTTTACTGAATAATATTGAGACATTCTTTCTGCTGAAAAAGTAGGTGTTCAGATTTGACTAGATTCCCCGAGACACCTTCAATAGGTACTACTACTGCACTACTACTCTAGTCAACCCAATTGCCCAATTCTGTGTGCAGTGACAAAAGTATTATTATTAGTATTAGCCTTTCCAAGTCTCCCCTGCCATACACACAATCTGGATCTTGCAATGCCACAGAACTAGCCTAATGGTGGATTTTTGGCCTTGCCTACCAAGGCAAGGATATTGTATTTAGATTCATTATAGAGTATAGTAGCTTAAGGGATTTTGGCCCCTAGGTAATAATAGGTCTATTTTTATATGAGGATTTTTGAAAGGTGACATTTTGGCTTGTGTTGAAACTTGAGATTAGTTGTAGAGTTATGATATCTTGAAGGATTTTGGTTTCTTTTGGAGGATTTTTATGAAGATTATATTTTTGCATGGTGAAATATTTGAGTTTCTGTAATTTTTCTTTTGCCTTAAGATACTTTTTAATGTAAAATGGCAAGGCCACAGTTTGACACACCCCTTGTTTTTCCAAGTCTAGGACTCTAATCTACTGTTGGCATCTGCTGCCTGTTACCTGATTTTGTCATATAACTGTGTAATATCTTGAAGAGAGAGATATGTTCATGGGGATCATCAATGGACACGCATTCAATTTTAAAGGGCAGGCTTGCCTGCCCTTCACACTGAAGAAGGATTTGTCTTAGACTTGCCCAAATAACAAAAATTTCAGAAATAAAAATTTATATACAAATCTTCAATGTTAAAAAGAACCGATGTTTACAACATATCATATACTACATATAAATGTGTTAGTTATCAGATATGTAAATAGGCGTGCAAAAACTTAAGAACATTGAAAAAGTATTGGTTACAAGACGGTCGTGTTTTCTCAGTAAGTGTTTGAGAACTCAAAGTTTGATTTCTTTGATCCCTTACCCATTTGAGGAAGGTTAATCCCAATCCAACAATTAATAACTGTGTTATATAATTCAAGCTTTCCAAACTTAAAAGAGACACCTCTTGATGAATTTTTATGAAGTTTAGTTGACTAAAGCTCCAGCATGATGTTTTCCTTGTAGGAGTGCAAACTATAATCTTGTTATATTCACATGCAAGGTTTTTTTAAAAGGATATTCTGAATATTGCATGGGTGGTTATCATTATTGCAAGTGCAGTTTTGGTGATATTATAAATATTGAAAACATGAGGCCTCAAGTTAATTAAAAGTTGAAAAGAAAAGAGAACTCATAGCATGAACTAATAAGTACAAGTTAACCACAAGAAGCAGCATATGGAGTTATAGTATTTTGGGTGAGGTAAACTGACTGTCATACTCTGAAAAGGATGCTGATGTGGGGAATCATTTCCTAAATTCTACTTAGTTGATTTCACAAGACCCATTTTTTGTTTCACTTTTTGATAATGTTTTGCCAAGTAAACAATCACTGCCCACATGAAGAGATGATGCTATCATCTTCCAACCGCAATGAGGATGGCAACAAAATGGCAAGTGTTGTGCAGGCATTGAAAGTGCTACCTAACCCTCACAGGCTATCAAGGCGGTTCTTTAATTCAATAACCACTGTTCTCATAAAATCAGAGAAAGGTTTTGATACAGAACCACCATTCTCACAAGAGTGAAGACCAATGAAAGAACCAGCTAGAAAACCCACAATTCTTTGTTGGCTCTTTCATGAAAATCACCAGTTCTTTAATTCTGACTTTTTTTTTCTTTTTTCTTTTCCAAAAACCAGAAGCTGCATGTCTTTGGTTTTAAAATTTCAAAAATACAAAACCCAGAAGTTATTAACAAACTCAAATACCTGCACAACACTGAAACCACCTCCAACCATTCCTCCACCATATATTCAAATCATCATGAGCAATGCATCAAATAAATTGATGGAAATTGAAACTTGAAAAGCACTTGAAAGTTGAGGTCTTTACTTAAATGCGCAGGGCCCATGATGCCAAGTTACTACCCTATTCGCTAAGTGTATAAAATATGTGTACATATACATATTGGAAAGAACATTTTTTCAAGTGCCCTTTGGTTTGAAGGAATCATTGAAGTGTTGTGCATCAGGTCTGAAAGATAATTATTCTATTTTGTCATGAGTTAGAAGGATTAGACTCCCTTTAATGGACATCATGGGCTTGAATTTTAAGCCCTGCATAAGATACACATACCACAGTTTCTGGCTCCTTGTTCACACCAGGATACATAACGGGCTATTGAACATGGAAATTGCCTCACAGATCTGAATTAGTCACACCATTTTGAGAAAGTATCCTGAGGTTTGAAATGAGTACGAATACACCAATCAGCACAGTTTCCACTTACTGGGTTCTGAGCAGCCCAGAGATAATGCATGAGAATCTGTGCTTATGCACACGCCAAGTGGCTCCCCTCCTCATTTTGGCTCCCTGTATGGGCAAATGTGCATCTGTCGTTTTAGCATCATAGATGCTTCCAGTCCTACTTATGAAGCCTGTTGCTGATCAGCAATCTACCATTTAACAAGTCCATGTCTCACAAGTAGAGGTTCTTAGTGGGACCTGCAGCCAGAGCTGACAAAACATCAAAGCAGAATGTATTAGGTACTGTTTGTTTACCAATCTCACCCTCTAAAATTTCTAGCTGACAAAATACAACACTAATGCAACTCACTACGACCTATTCAACACACATTAGAAAATCAGAACAGAGACGAATCAATCAAATCCATGCAAATTAAAACAGATAAAGAATGATTTCTTCTACACAAAACAAAGTTTGGACACTTATTGTTGCATCATTTGTTATTGTTCTTGGTTTTGCACTATACTGATACTGCAGAGAAAGAATGGTTCACCAGTAGGGATGAGAAAGGGGCTGTCATTTCCCATGCTCAGAACAACTAGTTATGCAGATGAAACATTACATAGCCCTTTTTCACCCTTCAAGGAGCTTAGATCCAAGTGTATTTTGAGCATTGATGTGACACAAAATTTACAAGTTAATTTAGACAGAAAGATCTCCCCCAGGTTTTCAAGATGGGTTTATCAGAGGCAACCACTTGGCACAGGTGCTTTGTTCATACATTCACCTGGACAAGGTAAATTTGTAACAGAAGCATAATGTTCAGACTGGATATCCTATCCCAAGGGTGAGTAAAACTAGCTCAACCTTATCACTACATCATCCAACAAATGTGGCACTCAAGTTGAAATGACAAAATCCCTTCACGCAAGAAAGTCACTTACTACCTTGAGTTTGTTGTGGGCCTGACCCACCATGACTTTAGAAAACAAAAAGGACAGCTGCCACACACATGATTCATGAGAAGCAGTTACTATCTTGCACTACCTGATGGCAGCCACATGCTCTTCATCAAGGGTGTCATCGCAGCCATGCAGGGCACAAGTCTTCCTCTTGTGATGTTTTTTGACAAAGCTTTTCCATCTTGCCTCCACATCTCCAGTAGTCACAAACTCATGACCAGCACCTTCAGAATACCAAGTATCATATGAGAACTTGTCACCCTCCCGATTGCCTCGAGAAATGAATAGTGCAAAATATGTATTCTCCAGATCGAGCAATGTCAAATCTGTAAGCTTCTCAAAGGCATACTTCTTCCTCCTCTGCCATGCCTGCAACCATCGTGGGGAATCCAACCACATATCTGTCAGCTTAGATGTGTGCAGCATAGCTGATCTGCAATGCTTGCAACATGCTAGGTTTTTGGTCACCTTGTTGGCAAAACCTTAACATATCTGATACATTGCATGATCCAATGACAAGACAAAGGGAAAAATATAGCCCAATATTTGGTGCAAGGGGAACCCTGCAGGTGCAGATAACTCTTTGTCCTCAAGCTTCAGCTAACGTATGACCATTTTTTTGACCATGCTCTATGGATTTGCCATTCAAAACCAGGCAGATGAATCACTTAATATTCTTCTGCTCAGCAAATCTTTAGCTGAAAGCGACTTCCACAGTCAAAAACTCCACTTCAACTTCTTGGTGTTAAATATATATTTTTTGAGTTGAAAAGGGATTCTTTGGACCCTACAAATCTTCAACCCTAGTCTATTGGGCCCAATCTCACCTATTTGAGAATTTTGAACTCTGAGTTTCCCCAGTTTTTGGATGATTTTGTGTCAAAATGGAGGTGTAAGTAGGGTAACACCAGAATATTCTGTCTTGTGGAGTAGAAAGAAGATGGATATCTGATTGACATTGTTGAGAAAGAGAACCAATGGGAGATGATGCAAATTCTTATGCAACTGCCACATGAGAAACCCTTCATGCAACATTGACATCTGTTGCAGCATTAGATGGAATCATATCTAACGATGAGCCCACAGCAACCTTACTGATATTAGGATTGATTCAAACTGCAACTGAGACGGACAAAGAATAAGGGTTGAAGGAATGTTCCACACCTTGTCCCCCAGTCTGCCCTCTTGTTTAGCCTTCTCCTTCAGTGTGGCCCACCGCTGAGCAACTCGAGCTTTAGTCTGCTCCCGCAAGAAGGCCCCACAATGGGTGCATTGAAGTCTGGCAGAGGGGTTTTTGCTGTGGCCACACTTCACACATCTGGTATGCCCTCTGGAAGCCTTTCCATTGTCAATGCATGGGGTGCTACCAGCCACATCTTCTTCACTTTCTCCTTCAGGGGGGGGAGTTCCTTCTTTAGAAAATCCTGGTCCTGGCAACAGCACAAGACCGTAAATCAGGATGCATACTCACAGAAATCCTGTCACAATCCTAGACTGTCTTGATTCTCCTGGTATAATTGCCTCCTTTGACATCTTCAAGAAAACAAGAGATTGTGTCAGCCATTAATCTGGATTGACCTTAGCAAGTGCCACTTCGACCCATATCTCAGAAGAACAAATCTTGTATTGTCAGACATCCAAATCAGGCAATGCCTAAAGCCATTTCATAGCCCTAAGACTTAGCTCCCAAGTTTCTTAACAACCATATTGGAGTTTGAATTAGAACCTGACATATGGAGCCATTTAAAAACCTGGTCCAAAATCTAATAAGACAGATTGCATGTGGCCAACAAGATTAATGTGGAATTGTGAATTCCCCTGAGCTTTTCAAGTTCATTATCCTGAGCAAAAGCCTAAACTAGAGCCCTGCTTGAACCAAAAACAAGAAATGCTTATAGCCAGGGTGATGTGGATACGTTCTCCTGAAGGACCTTCAAGAAAGGCCTCAAGATCACCAACTTCACCATGCTGGTGTGCTGTACTGTCCTGATGTGCCAGTGGAGCAGTTCCTGCACATGAAAATGACTGTGCAACATGACATTCAAGTTTTCTTAAACAATAAGAACTTTCTTTGACTAAGCAGAGATCATTGGCTAGATCTGTGGATCTCTGACCACCCATTTATAGTGCTCCAAAAGCATATTCATGAACATTACATACAAGGTCATCAGAGCAGCCATTGCATTGGCGCAGCTTGATGACTAGATGGTCAAACCCACGCAAAGTGAAAGGTAGAGGAACCCCATAAAATGAATGAAGCATAAAAGATGCAGCTGCACAGAAAAGCCTTGGATTTCTTATATCAAGCTAAGATTGTTAAGGTGATGGAAAAGTTCAGGCTCAAACCCACCAACATGAGACGAGGATGGCTCCACAGCTTCCAGGGCTTCTACATCGGGTAAAGCAAGGAGAGTCCCCCTGTAGGATCTCTTCGCCCCCTTGTGCTTCTCCTTTACTATGATTGGATTTGGGTTTCCAAATGACCGCACTTCTGCAATATTGGTCTAAAATTTGTTTATCAACAACCAAGCCAGTTCCTTGTTTAATCCTCTCAAACCATTCCACCACATTTTAGATTCAGATATTTACTTGAGTTCATGAGATCATTGGCTTTCTCAACATCTGTTGATCCAGAATAACACAGCCCTTGCTTGTGCTTCTGAAAGGTAGTTAGGAGTAATGAAATGACTGCGAGTATAATTTGGTATCTTTCTGTTCCCAATAGATTAAGTTGTTCAGATGCTTCAAGTCAATTAAAATCACAATCTTTCTATCACCTGCATCTTCAAGAGATAGTATTTAGGATTTTGACTCCTGGTTGCTGCTCGACTCTAACCTAAGCCCTTTAGAGAGATTAAGATCAAAGGCAGGAAGCCAATGCGAGTAATGATCTCCCACAAGAATTTACTGTGGAGTAAATGTACACAGCAAGAAAGTATCTCCTGCAAAGATATCAACACTTATGGGCAACATGGCCACACAGAAAAGGAGAAGCACCTCCTGCAGTTGTTCCCCACATTCGCACTGGTCCAACAAGAGGTGATTCACCAGCTACTGCCTGTGGTGTTTGCTGTCTGCTCTCTGGACATGCATCAAAAGAAAGGCACTAAGAAGGACAGACACCTTCATCTTCCGTAATCTTTTCTGTCCCTCTGTCTCTCACCAAAGATATTCCAAACACTGGAATTGCTTTAACCCCAGTTTGTCCTCACCCCAAGTAAGCTCATCAATTTTACATTCCAAGACTTTGCCACAAGTGGGTAGAGATTAAAGGAGCTAACCCTGGATGGGTACAATGGCAATAGTATAAGTGGAACCAGCTTTGAAGGTATCCATACTTAAGCCACTGTCATCAGCTTCCATAATACTGCCGTCCCCCATGACCACCACAGATGCTTTGAACACAGCAAGAACATTGACAACCTTAATGCGGTTTCTGGCAGGCCCAAAGAGATTGACTTTGAATGACTGAGCTTTGTTATTTTGATTCACAAATGTGACCTTTGATGCCATCACCTGTTGCCCAATAAGATTGTTAGAACTGTTTTCCAGGACAGTTCCAGGATGAACCTGGTGCTCCAACTTGGCAGCCATAACAGTATCCTTTTTGCTTAACTGTTATTCTCTCCAAACAAACAGTTCAGTCTCAGACTCTGAACCTCACCAACTTCCCCTTAAATGTACAAAAACTAATAGCCTCAGGAGATCTCAAAACTGTGAAATGCAATCACCAAACAACAAAGCCCAAGTAAGACCTAGAAGCATTTAAAAGCTTTTTTGTATATTCAATCAAGTTGTTGCAAAGAATGAATACCTAGATCTTTTTTCTCCTTAGAGCATATAAAGGAATTCTGATCAATAGTCAGCATATGGCCTGCTCCACTCTGCCAAAAAGGAAGGGCATGAAATCCTGTTCCTCTCCCTGGATCTTTCCCTTCACAACTTCAAACCTAATGCGTGCAATTGCGAGATGAAGTAGGAAATGGACCCAGAAGCAAAGTGGTTTGCCCACACCATCATCTGCAATGTGTCAAGAACCCAACAGAAAACTCTTTTCTTCTCAATTTCGACCATTATATCCCCAGAAACATCTTAACTGTACTCATACTATCATCAAGGGATTACTAAACTCTCTCTCACTTCCAACATTCCGGCGCACAGAAAACCCTAGATATTGCGCTCATACTAGGTATACCATGGAGCGCTTAGAGCACTTTACTATCGGCTACATTTGGGATGTGCCCCACTGGCATGACATCACAATGTGGATCTGTTTTCTCAATTACAGCAAGAAACAGATTCCACTACCAATGCGGTTATTCAACTCTTGGCTTCTTCTTCTGCTGCTGCTGCTTGTCTCTACCAAAATTATATATACGGAAAATTCCTCGTCCGTCTCCTACTTGCCTGGTTCTGCATGCAAGGACTTGAAATTGGAATCTGCACCACACAGAAAATCGCTCTCCTCTCTCTATCACTTGAATTGACAAAAGAACATACCTCTTCCAAATTGTTGTCTTGAGCGCTGTTTCCGTTCCCGCTAGTCAAATCCAAGGGGCGCCCCTCCAAGCTGCAAAGGTGCGCAATCGAGTAGCAAGAAATGGCAAAAGGACGACAGCAAAATGCAACGCCCACACGCAAGCACATACATCTCTCGTTTCTCTCTCTTCTGTGTGCTTCTTCTGTCCCTCCCCTGCCTCATTGGTTTCGGACCTCGCCCGGTTGGGAACCTCACCTGGTTTGGAACCTCAACTGTTTTGGGACTCTCAACTGGTCTGACGTTGTCTTCAAATTAGGATAGAAGCAAAGTGGGACCTCGCCTTATTTGGGGACCTCACCTGGTTTGAAACTTCATCTGTTTTCGTACCTCATCTGGTTTGAGACCTCACCTGGTTTGGAGCTTCATCTGTTTTCGTACCTCATCTGGTTTGGGACCTCACCTGGTTTGAAACTTCATCTGTTTTCGTACCTCATCCAGTTTGGGACCTCACCTGGTTTGGAACTTCATCTGTTTTCGTACCTCATCCGGTTTGGGACCTCACCTGGATTGGGACCTCAATTGGGTCACACTTAGTCCAGCTCACTGAGCTACTGTGATTGGAGAGATTAAAAAAGGTTAAAAAACACTCTATCTTTTTACAAAATTTTAAAAGGCAACTTATTATTACCTATTACCCTACATATTCTTTTTTTTCTTTTACTGTTCTAACCCCAGGGGTTTTTTTTTTCAATTTTGTGATGTAGCTGAAGTGCCAATCGTCCATAAGATGATTTAGCCAAATTTGGCTGCATACTAGATATTAAAGTTTTAAAAAAAACACAATCCTTCCTTCAGTATTCTTGGCTATCTACTGGAACTTATCATAAAAATATAGCGATTTGGATTTTATTTTCTTTGAAATTGTGGAGAATTTGGGCCATTTTTTTCATGAAAAATCCTTTGTATAGATAGAAATCATATTTTTCAGGTCGAAATTTGGCAAAATTTCACCCAAAAAAAAACACTGACAACACTTTGAACATCCAACTTAGAGAAGTTGTAAAAGTACTTCAAGTTAAAATTTTCCGTTAAAAAACCACAGAGATTTGGATGACAACTATTGAAAGTTTAGACTTTTTTAGTTCTGGCTTAGTATTTTCAAAACTTCAAGTTTTTTTGGATATTTGGACCAAGATGCCATGTGGTAGATAGAAGGTATGCATATAAGTCATAGGGGAAAAATTTGTACAAAAATGAATTGAAATGAATGAATAATGGATGTTCAAAATGACCATCCAAAAGAACTAAACATTGATTTTCATCCTTTTTGGAGCAAACAAAAATATTTGACTCTTTTGAATGGTGATAAGAATAACACTCCATAATTTGATCCAATTCATGTTTCCAGAAAACATTAAACTTATCCCTAAAGTCACCCTCTCTTTCATCCCCTATCCCCTCTTTTAGTGGTATCTAGAAAGCAGGGAAATTTTATTAAATTTGAGTGCGAAATGCTGAAACACAGCCTTTAATGCACATGGATCGAGAGTAATTATATCGTAGTACCTTGGCAATTTCAACACATGTCCGTTGAATAATTAGTTAATTTTGAAAAATTCATTTCAACAAATGACATATTCCTAAATATTCACTATTATTTTTCACAATATTTTTTGATTTGAAAGGAATAATTTTTTTTAATTTTAACATTTCTGAAAATAATATAATTAATTTTGAATTGGCCAAGGTACGAGGGTAATAGTTTTATAGGTAGGAGCAATGAAAATATATGTAGCAGCAATGGAGGCGCTCAGGGACTCAGGGAAAAAGAGAGAGGGATGAAACTCAATTTACCACCAAAACTAATTTGGGTCCCTAGTTATTTCGTTTTGTAAAATTTTAAATTTATTCCCAATTACACATTTGATAACCTATTATGCCAAAACTGGTTGTTTTGGCACTTTAACAGTTTGCCTTTACGAATAATTTTATTGAACAACAAAACTTCTCATTGACTTTCACATCTATGTTTCATAGAATTACTTAACGATTTTTATCATGCTAAGCAAATCACAAATTTTTTTATAATGGACAACCAAAGGTTAAAAAATTTCTTCACTTAATGATTTTGATAATTACAACCCATGTATGTCAACTTTGAAACCATTGCTCCTATAACTTGATGTAGTTCAACTATTGCCTATGTAATTATTTAACATATAAGTTTGATGACTTACTTGTTAATAGGATTTCATAATTTAATTTGATCATAGTGTTTGACTTGCACATGAAAATTTATGTGGAAGTCATGGAGGTGCATTGGCTTTACATATTAATTTATATGAAAGTCAGGTCAAAAGTCTTTGCATTTTATTATGCATGTGAAATCACATGAGGGGCCATGTGATGTGTAGATTTTAGGAAATTTCTTGTTTAGTTTCTTTTTGGTTAATATATAAGTGGGTGTTTGTGACTTTTGGAAACATTTTCACTTGATAGAAATAAATTATTTTATGAACGTGAAGTTTTGGGGAATAGAATTGTGAAAGGAATGGAGATTTTTTGTTTCAAAAGGTTTTGGTGTAGTTTATCTGAAGTTCATGATAGGGGAATGGTGTGGCATACTAGTTATACATATACAATAGAAAAGGTGAAAAAATATTTATCCAACCAAAAACATAGATTTCCATAGCTATGTAATTAACATACATAGTTTCGATCTTAATCTTGTTTGTGATGAACACTCTCACCCGAGAATATTATGAGTTGTCCTCCCTAATGTTTAAAAGTTAACAATGGAAGACATGTAGCAAGTAATGATTTTTTAAAAACAAATTGTAATGCAACAATAGTGGCAAGCCTCCCTAAGTAGATTTTGACTTCAATTTTGTAAAGAGTCGTTAAATGTGTAATTAATAGACAAACCTATCATGACACTCTCCCCAAAAGAATTTTAAATGGGTGAAATTTGAAAACTTGTTTTTGAAAAAAAAAAATTGCCATAAATTAGAGTTAATGAAAATTTTCAAAAAAGATAAGTAACAAGTCAATAATGAGAAATGGGAGGTTAATCAAGTTGATTTGTAAGGCAAGAAATAACCAAACCCATTATTATCACTTGACTTAAGCTGGAGGACATTTGTGTTTTTAAAGTGTAATTGAAGTTCATTGGAGGAAAGTAACTAAGATTGAAAGTGATGGACCTTTGAAACCTTTCATATCTAGAGGTTTTTCAACACAAATCATGTCAAAAATGTTCACATGTATTTACAAAATAATTTTGATATATTGGGCATTAGTCAAGTTTTTTTGTCCAAAAGGTTATTTGGGAAGGCTTTGGTGAAATAAAGGGCAATGTGAAGGAAAATTAAACATTGCCCAAATCCAATACCATAATACCTTGGCCATTTCAACACATGTTTGTTGAATAATTAATTAATTTTGAAAATATGATTTCAACAAATGAAAATTCCTAAACATTCATTATTATCCTTCACAATATTTTTTGATTTGGAAGAAATAATTTTTGAAAATTTCAACATTTCTGAAAATAATATAATTAGTGTCAAATTGGCCAAGGTACTAGGGTAATGCCTTCATCTGAACGTTTTACTATGCATATAGATCACAATTGCATGGTGAGAAGATTCAGAAATGGGCTTTATGATTTTTGTAAAGCTTGCATAAAGTATAGGTGGGTTTTATGGCATAAAACTTACATAGGGTCAAACATTTTTTTGTGGTCCATAACAAGGTGTCTAAATACACCAAAGAAAACTCGCTAGGTATTTATGCATGTGTAACATATGAAGCCACAACACTTTGTGTAGAACATGTTTAGGAAAGTAAGGTGTAAACAAGCTAATACGAGTCACACCCATCACTTTGGGTAAAAATTTTGAATATTTTTGAATTAAAAATTTATTATGATCTTAAAATATTATATTATATTATTATGTAAATATATGTTTAAAGAATCTCTTTTCAAATATGTTAAGTTTAAACAATCTCCTTTAAAAAAATGCTTTTACAATGTTAAAAACATGTGTTAAAATGTTTAATGAATGATTTTGAATATTTCATTTTCATTACATTCATTTGAATTCATATTACATGTTTTCATACTATATTGACAACATATTTGTGTAAACAATTTGATCACTTTTCACAATGAAATTAAATTTTGACCCAAAAATGTGAAACAAAACTATTTGTTACATTTAGAATGGCACCTACTAGCTTGTTTGCCCCTAGTAAGTTTATGTGTGTGGGGTGTTGATGGTTTATTAACTGAGATCATAATTGAAGTCAATCCTATTTATTCTATTCATAAATTGCCCAAATGGAGGAAGATTAATGCATGTTGGAAATGACAAGAGGTCACAAGCCACTTCCAATTACCATAATATACCTAGCTTGGTTCAATAGCAAGGTGCCTTGTATATGTGTATGTCATTGACTTTCCATTGTAAAACTAATAATATTTTACAATCTGAAATTTTAGTTTCTTGAAAATTCATGTTTATATAATCATGATTTGGGCCATATGTGACATAAAGACAATCATAAATGATGTTTAGTGATTAATTAGGAGAGGGCAATCCTCTTTTAATTAACCATTCCAAACTAAAAATGCAACATATGGCATGTAACACAACCATATAAAATCATACATAGACAAATTCCAATGGCCAATTAAATTCAAAATTAATTGCATGATTAAAATGAGCTAGTTTTTAGTATCTATTATGTACATAGTTACATGGGATAAATTAGATGATAAATAATTATGAGTTAAAAAATCCCAAATAAGTTGGCACCAAGTTTTTTTTTGTGGCGAATTTTGGCCACCTAATGACAAAAAAAAAGGGCTAGGGAATCCAACAAAGAGATTTTTGAATTTTTTTTTTTTAAAAATTCGTCATATCTCAAGAAAAAAAGTTAGAAGTCACCAAATTTACATAGTGTGTTCCATTAAGTCACTAGAACTAGGTAGGACTCCAAAAAAAATCTACTAGTCCACTAAGACAGACACCATTCATTACTAATTAATGTTGAGGATCCTTACCGGTACACCTACTTGAGAAATTTGAAAAAAAAAACCTTGGTTGGCACTATTCAATGTTTAAAATTGGAGGTAAGTAAAGGATTCATAATCTAGTTAATATTTTTTTATGAATTGTAAAAGTTGTCACATTTGTAGGTAGGTAGGTGCACATAACCCACATAATAAAAAGTTGGGTAGAGGATTTGTAACAAAGAAGTGGACGAAGTTGTCATTTTAATAAGGAATGGGATATTATTTTAAAATAATATTTAAGGTTCGAATATTGCTTTTGTTTGAGATAACATAATTGATGGAAAAGGATTGAGGACTATTATTTGATGTGTATGACTTTTGTTTGTTTGTGTGAGAGGGAGAAGAAAACAAAAGAAACCACCTCCTATAGCAAGGGTGTAAAAGTGTATTAGATTAAGTTTTGAGTGATAAAAAGAAACAAAGATAGGGGAGCAAGTGATAGAAGCTATATTGCACCCCTAGTAGTAAAGATGTATTGTGTATATAATCGAAATGAAGTGTTTGTTTATGTTTTATATGTATTTGTTAAGTCTATAATGAATTGAAAAACATGTTTAAAATTTTTTTGCCTTTGTGTTAGGTTGGGTAGTTGTGTGGGTTAATTGTGCACAAGATGGTGTGTTCACATACCAAGTGGGGTAAATAAAGCTACAACTACTCCCAAGCACCAATTGTAAATAAGAAAAATTGAGTTTTGTGTTCATAAAGATGTCTATTGCAACATTGGACCACTCCTAGTGCATGATCTTTCATGAGGTCCACGATTCTTATAACATTATCATTGTATTTTATTCTTGCTTGGGATGTAATTATTATAATCATGTTCATGAAACAACAATTTGATTATATAATTTGCAAGTTGTTATTATTTATTTACTTTGCATGTATTATGTAAGGTTAATTCCTTGTTTGGTAGAGACTATAAATCCATTGACATTCCAATAAGAAGGCTCAACTTTAATTTGTACAATTATCCTTTTCAAGAAGTTGTGCCAACGGAATTAAACATATTATAATTATGAATTTTGTTTCTCACCAAGGTCATTTACTTGTATCAAAATTAACTTCTCTTAAAAGAGAACCTAAACATGGCTTGTTGAACATAAACAAGATTACATCATGTCTATTCAAAAGGTTTGAAACTAAGGTTGTATATCAAATGAATTTGCATTACACATTAACAAACTATTGAATTATATGAATCTTTCAAGCATTTGCAAAATGATTTGAACATCTCATAGCCTTATCATCCATGACAACAATATTTGTCATCAAGTTTTATTCAAGTTTTACTCCTTAGTGTTTGATTCACAAATTATGATAATGTGATTTGTATATATGAAATTATATTTACAACACAAAAAATAGTTGTCATAGCAACTTTGAGAAGGCCATATAGAGGGTGTTGCAAGCCCATATGTGCATTAGATATCTAATGTGAACTTGGACAAAAACCAACATTCTACATGTAGATACAATGTTTCGCTTTAACATATTATGATTTATGTGATTTTGGCATTAGTGTTCTACTTATTTATGACAATAAAACTAAACAATATCGTCAATCCAACCTTTTAGTTAGTATGTGGAAACACTAACCTTAAAACCACTATCATTCCAAGTATGTATATAAAATGATTAATGAAATGATTGGAAATGTGAATGTAAGGTTCAAATCAATAACAAAATAATTCAAATGAATGTGTCTTCCTAGTAAATAAGTTGGTAAGTTTGTGAAGACAAATCATAAGTTTTTGTTTCAAAAAAATGTAAAGTTATAGGACATTGTGAATGGATTGTGGGTTATTAATAAAGAACAATTTTGTGAATTTTACGAAAAACACCATTGAAAAGTTATGAAATCCACATGTAATGAATTAAATGGTTTCATGAGCAATGATTAGTGCAGGTAACATTAGTAGAGAAACTATCGTTCATGACTATTCTTTGCAACTAGTTTTTAATTGCAAGTGACATTTATGATTAAAAAACTATTTAGTAACAAACAACAAGTCACCAACAACCATTAGTTGTTGATGACAAATAATTCTTTTTCATTGTAAAATACATGTATGCTAATCATATATACATATCTAAATGTGTTCTTATGGCTATATTTACAATTATGATGTAACTACAACATGCACCAATGCAAATTTGACACGTGACAACCAAACAATTGTCCATAAGATGACACATGGCATCATCTAGGTTTTTAAATGTATTTTAATGAATAAAACTTACTTTTTTCTTACCATCCACTACTTGTCATGTGGCAACCTAACAATAATCGCAAAAGACACATAACCACTATGACAAAATGAGGTGATTAAGTTACAATTGGCCTTGCAACTTGGTTTTTGAATTGTAATGACCATTTGCAATTCATTGCAACTTAGAATACTTTTACATGTGCAAATGCTATTGGACAAGTCGCATGAATTGCAATGGATGCAACTCATCGTATGTGAAATTGTATACCTATGCATCTTGTGCAACTCAATTACAATTATGTAGAAACAACTATTTTGCAATTACCATGGTTACATCATGCTAGTGTTACTTTTCATCAATCCATCAAAATTTTGTCACATGGCAACGTGGGGATTTTTGGGTAAAACTTATTTTCTTTTTAAAATATAGATTTTCACCATCCATCATGATTATTCATGTTATATGGTCTTATTGTGACATGTGGCGCAGTCAAAAGTTGCCATGTGGCATATTAATTGAATTTTGAGTTTTTTAAAAAACATCTATTTAAATAGCCTAAGTAGGTTGATACATAAACATACGTAGGTAGGTTAGTAGGTCATACTTACATACCTAGGTATATAGGTAAAATTAGGTAGGTAGGTAAAACTAGATAGGTATGACATATTTACATACCATTTCATCTATTTATAGATAAGTAGGTAAAAAAGTAGGACTAATTATTTACTTACCAAGGTAAACAAGTAGGTAGGAAGGTAGAAGGATAAACAAATTAAAAAGTAACCATGTAAATATTTTTATTTGATTTTATGTTTTTTCTTAAGGTTAAATTTGTTTGAACTCATCCCAAATTGGGACATGTATTATAATTTGAACACTAAAAAAAAAACACCTTATTTACATAGTTTGTGAAATGAGATTCAAGGATAAAACATGTGGGTTAAATCTTTTAATTGCACATTAGTTGCAAATTTGATTGCAACTAGAAAACAAAATCTCCCACATTCCTTGTGTTTGTTTTATTTTTTAAATTTGTACAATTAAATCAGTATTTATATGATAATAATATATGTGAATTAATTATCAATAATTAATTATTAAAATTAAATAATTGATGAATTATCTGAATTAGATTGATTAATTAAGATTAATGTTTAATTAATCAATTTAATTAATCAGTTAATAATAATTAAGTAAATTACATATAATATTTTTAAATATTTAATAAAATATTTTAAATTAATTCATTATTAAGGACTAAAATTGATTTAAGATAGAATACATAATTTCAGATAATTAATTATCTGAATTTTTGTCTTCATAATTAATTATTTGACCTTTAATATTAGTATTAATTAGTTTAATTTTAAAATTAATTTTTAAAATTAAAGTGATTAGTTTAGATTAACTATTAAATATTAATTAATATGTAATAGTTAAAATTTTATTGAAAAACGAATTCATTATTAGATATTAAGGATTAAATATGAATTCATTTAGTTATTAACTTATTAATGGTTGAACAATAGTCACAAAATAGTGAAAAATAATGCTTTTATAATGGCAACATGTATAATGGCACAAGTTGTAATGTAGTTGCCATAAGCAACTGAAATATAACTTGACCACAAATCAAATATGATTGACTACGTTTATATTATGATGTGTACATCAAACTCTATAGGTGTCCCATTTGCCATTATGTTGCAATTACAATATTTTTTTTATTTTGACTTAAATTTTTGTTTATTAATTGCTCATATTTTCATGTTTTAGTTGTAGTGTAGTTGTATATTAGTTATTTTGGAGCATTAATTATAAGGCAATGTGGTTCCAGTGAACAAAATTTATCATAGTGAATCATCTAGGGCTAGCTTAAGACTAGGCCATTTACAATATGCCACATGGCATGTAGGCTAAGCCTAGGCCACCAAACCATAAGTTTAACCTAGGTGCTTAGATTATTGTTAAGGCCACCCGGTGAACTATTGGGTTTTGAAAGTAATGAAATAAAAGAGCAAAAGAAAAAATCTTTTTATTCTTATTGGGTAAGCAAAAAGCTTTAACACAAAAGGGACTGTCCTATTTTAGTAGGGCAACCTCATAAACCTTCTATAGGAACAAACTTGAAGCAAACATGCAACAAATAATATTTGCATATAAAAAGTCAAAATATTTTTAACCTACAAAGGAAAACAACTACACATGGAATTCTACATATAAAGGTATGGCATGAAAAAATGATTTTACTTCAAAAATTATTTTCCTGTTTAGTCCACAAAGGGATAGAACCTTAAATACTTCAAAAAAAAAAAGTTAGAAACGGTGGAACATGCAATTAGCTTAATCCCCCAAAAAATCAATCCTAAATATACACAATTTAAATCGGTAATAAAATCAATTTTGGTAAAAAGGTTTTCAATATAAGAAATTCGGTTTTGGTTTTGGTTTCAATACACATTTGGTAAAAATTCGATTTTGATAAAATCTACTTCAACATCATCCCCCTTTCTAATTAAGATTATGTCCTCATAATTACACTTTTTACATTACTCTTCCATAATTGCAGCCTTTGTTTCTTCTACCCTTGGATCTACAATTATAACAACAAGACTTGTTGTAGTGGCAACATGGATTGCAATTGGTTTTAGTTGTATCAAAATCGAAGTCCCTTCTTCCATATCGAATTCAACCATCAAGTTGGCATGCTTGTCCTTGATCATTGTGCCAAAAAACATTTGATTAGTTGTTTCACTAAAAATGGCTGTAACTTTTGCAAGCGCAAAGGCTGAAATAGGTGTAGTACATTTGGTTTCGTCAAAATTGTTTACACCACCGAAGAAAATCCCAGTACCAAAAACTACTTCCGATCCAATAGGTCGCAATTCTAGTGCAATTACCGAATCCACCTCCATCTTTCGACCTTCATTTTGTTCCTCACTTCCATGCATACCAAATTTGGATGCAAATCCAAAATGGGTTTGTGTTTCACTAGGTTTAAAAGGGAGCATCACTAGATGTGGCATCATTCATCAAGGTAGGTCTCCAAGCAAAGCTAGTACAACTTTTCGTCCTTTCGATAGGATTCAAATGCCTTTTGGATAATTTTGTGGACTTGTTCCTTGTACAACTCCCATTATTCGGCTAGACTTCCTTTGCTCCTTTTTTGATAAATTAGAAGTTCAGCCTTAATAAAGGCATCCTCCATCTTTACATTGTCAAATTCCTCCATCCAATAGTGGTAAAGGTATGCAAGTTTCGCCCTTTGCTTTAATGCCTTCATCTTTTTTACTAACGCATCCAGCTCTTATTGAATCACATTAGGATTCTTCTGAACCTTTTCCAAATCTTGTTATAGTAACCATATTTTTCAAGTTGACTTCTACAATTCCAGTTGTTGTTTTTGTGTGGTTTTAGTAAGCGATTCATTTTGACCCTCCAACCACTTTACCTTCCCTTTGGCTGAAACAAGTAATTTTTTGGTAAGGGTCAAAGACTGCTCCACCACCTTCTAGTTTGCCTACTTTAGTTCCAAAACATGCTTGAGCTTGGCCTGTTTCAAAACAATGGAACCCAATGTTTTACTAATTTCGCTAAGGTGCTTGTGGAGATTTGGTAATTCGTTTTGGTAGTTGGAGTTTTGATTTCGAACTCTTAAACCCTCTTCTTCATGCCTTCCAAATTATGCACTCAGTTTGCAAATGTTGTATGGTTAGACTGTCCTATTAGTTGGTCTTTTACAACTACAACAATTAGCCTTTTAAGTATGCTACCTCCTATAAGTTCTTATGCAACACTTCCTCTACAACATCCTTTTTAGTTATGGCCAATCGAAAAGTTGTTGAGATGTTATCACTAGTAGAAATTGGCCAAAATGTAACCACTCTATTTGTGACTACATTTGACTATTAGTTATTTACAATTACATTTAGACATTTTTGCAACTATTTCTTATGTTGGTCATATTTGTAACTACATTACAACTACTTTGCGATTATTTTGGTGTTCATCATTCCATGTGAACAACATTTTGTTTGGTTTTCATCTAAGAAAAATAATTCATGTCCCATTAGTTGCAAATGTAACCAATTTAATTGCAACCATATGAATATACAAAGGTATTTTTTTTGAATTCTAAGGAAAATAGTTGGGTGTATTAGGATTTATAAATGTATATTTTGAATGTATATGAACAACCATATTACAATTTTATCCAAACCATCTTATTATAATAATAAAAATGATTACAAATGAAATTTATTATTAGAAATATTAATATTAATTAAATGTAATAAAAAACTAAATTTCAATATTATCCTTCACTATTTTTTTAAATAATAATATTTTATTACATAATGATGATGATGATACTGATGATGATATTAAAATGATAGGAAAAATAATTATATAATTACTAAAATAAATCATAATAGCTTTAACAAATGACAAAATAATAATAATAACTAACCTAAGCGAGCTACAAATTACATTATTATTATTATTATTATAAGTAATCAATTATGAAACATTATTATTATAATAATTACCAAGACTATTAATATATAGTTTTAAGTTTTTATATTTCAAATTTATAATTAATATTAATTAATTATTTTTGTAGGAAAAATATACTTATTAAAAATATAAAATATTTATTGTAATATTTCATAAATAGCTATAATGAATGAAGTAATAATATGAATAATAAAAATAAAATAGTTAACCTTGGCTACTAACTAACTACAATAATAATTCAATTCATGTTATTATTATTATTAAATATTTACATTTATATTTATTATGAACTATAAAAATGAAAATAATAATGGGAATAAATATAATAAATAATTAGCCAAACTAGGTTTTAATTATATTATTAGATTAAAAGAAACTAGTACTCAATTATTATAATTTATAATTTATAATTACTGAATATTTCAGTTATTATATTAATTTATTTGGTTATGAAATAGTAATTACTTAGCTATTAATAATTAGCTAATTATTTCAATATTAACCAATTATTAGTTAAATAAATTGATCAATAGAGCATTATAGTTAATATATAATTAAAATTAAATATTATTACTTTTTATCTTGGTAATAAATGAAGTAATATTTAATAATAACTAATAATATAAGTAATTCAATAATCATAATACATTGATGACGATTACTATAAATAATTAATTAGTTGGATAATTTATAAAGTGAATTAGTTAGTTTCTAGTGTAGTTGTTAATTAATTAATCAAAAATTTTATTAAATTATTTTTCTATATTTTATTCATTAAATAATTAGTAATTTTATTTATTAATTAGTTAATTAATTAATTAATTAATTAGTAGCTAATTAGTTAGCTAGTTAGTTGTCATTTACTTATTTGTTTATATACTTTTCAAGATGAGAATGAAAGCCAAAACATATGGGATAAATTTTTTAGTTATAAGTCATCCAAAATTCATTATTGTTTACAACTAGTGTCAATGCGACTTGTCCAATGCAACTATTAAGATTTTAGTTGTAAATGTTGCTTGTAATTAAAAATTAGTCACAGTGACCATTTGCAAAATGGCCATTTTCTATTAGTGTACCCACTGTTTGGGCAAATTTTTTCAACCAAAGTAAGTGGTCCTCTAAACTTTTTAGTGAAGACAAAACCAAAGGAGCTAAAACACTTTTGGTTTCGATTGGTGGAGGAAAAAATTCACCATGTATCGAAAATGAGGTATTAGGAAGGTGACATTCCTTAGTTGCCTTGCCTTAACTCTGTGCATGGTGGGTTTCATCCAAATGCTCCAATTCTACCATACGACTGGTTAGAATACGGGTAGGAATTTTTTTTTGATTAAAATGTGAATTACTTGTTGGTATTAAGTATTCCATTGGCATTAAAGGATAAAGGCCATAGATTAGTTGAAACGGTGTGTATCTAGTGGTTACCTTGAATGTTGTGCAATAAGCATACATAACCATGTGTGGGTGTTCATCCTAATCGATGTAATTCCCATTCACCAACTTAGTAGGCAATGAACCAATGACTTTGTTGGTGGATTTTGCATGTCCACTACCTTGCGGGCAATAAATGGTTGAGGTCGTATGTTGTAACAAAAAATGACTTATAAGAATTTCAATGGCATTGTTGATAAAGTGGGTGCCCTGATCATTTACCAAAGTAAGCGAACAACCAAATCGTGCAATAATGAATTTGTAGATGAATTTTGCTATCATAGCTGATGTATTTGTGCGCAGTGCCTTTGCTTCCATCCACTTGGTGATGTAGTCGATAGCTACTAGAATGTACTTGTTTTCGATATACTTACTCATGGGTTTATTTGGGTTAACAAAATCCAATCCCCATTTCATGAAAAAAATTATTGGTAAAGAAATTACCAGTTTTGTTATGTTGCTCTATATTAAATTCCCTATTCATTAACAGTTGTCACAAGCTTGGCAATATTGTGAACATCTTTTGTTGGCCACTAATATTTCACATCCAAGATTTTGCAAACCATGATTTCAGATGAGAAATGTCCACCATCGATTCTTTCGTGCATTTCTTGTAACATTATGGGGATTTCCAAGTCTTGAAGGCAACACTTCAAAACTTGGTCTTGACCTTGACGATATAATTTGCCTTGCAGCAAAGAAAAATGTAAAGCTTTTAAAATTAGCTTTTTCTTTGCTCCTAGTTGTATTGAACCGAAAATTTTGTAGTAGTGACGTATTCGAAAATTTCCTAGAACCACACTAGTTGTAAGAGAAAAAGTGAAAAGTTCGTTGTTTGATCATTTTGTGAGATCATACATTCAGGATAAGGCATCCACCATAGATTGAAATCTCCCCTGTTTATAAATTACCAAAAAATATTCTCTAAGAAGAGAAGTAGCCATCTTGATATCATGCTAAAACTTGGGGGTTTTGGACCAAGTATAATCCCAGTTTATAAATTACCAAAAAATATTCTCTAAGAGAAGTAGCCATCTTGATATCATGCTAAAACTTGGGGTTTTTGGACCAAGTATAATAACACCATATGGTCCACATAGAAGCTGAATTCGTCACCCAACAAGTAATGATGGAATTTATGGAATGCATACACCATTGCGAATGCCTCCCTTTTAGTCGTTACATAATTTTGATTAGTGTTGTTGAGCAATTACGATGCATAGGTAATCATTTGGTCACATTTTTTGGTAAGGTTCTAAACCAACATAGCCCCAACAAGAAAATTAGAAGCATTTGTGTGAACATGAAACTTGATGAGGTGAAATCAAAATTGGTGCATCCATGTATTGTTGCTTGATTTTTTCCCAAGCTTATTAGCATTCTGTTGTCCATTTGAAATCTTTTTGATTTTTTCCCAAGCTTATTAGCATTCTGTTGTCCATTTGAAATCTTTTATGTTCTATAATAGCTTGGTAATGGGAGCCATAATTAAAACAAAGTCCTTGATGAAACACCTACAATGTTGTGCCATGCCATTAAAAACTTGAATGTCCTTAGGTGTTTTCAGTGTAGGCATGTGAACAACAACCAAAAATTTCTTCAAATATGATAGTTTGCCTTCCTTGGATACCACATATCCCAATATAACACATGAATGCACCAAAAACATGTATTTTTCAAGGTTCAAGCTTATACCAAATTCTCTACATTTATCAAAACATAGTTGTAACTTTAGTAAATGAGTGTCCAAATTACTAAACACGCTGAAGTCATCCAAGAATAGTTTTATTAGCATTCCAAGATAGTCCTTGAAAGTTGTATTCACTGCCCATTGATAAGTTGGTGGAGCATTCTTGAGCCCAAATGGCATGATTACCCAAACGAAACTTCCCCAATTGGTGATGAATGTAGTCTTGTACCTATCTTCAAGGGCGATCGTGAATTGATGATAACCGAAAAATCAATCCAAAAATGAATAGACCTCATGCCTCGCCACTTCATCCAATACTTCTTAAATAAAGGGTAAAGGATATGGATCCCTTGTGGTAGCAACATTTAGTCATCGGAAATCCACGTAAATTTAGATATTGTTGTTCTTCAATATAATGACAATTGGCAATAGCCAATTAGCTTCCTCCACTAGAGCAATGAAACTAACATTTAAAAGTTTGTCCAAATCATGTTTGATTACTGCAACAATTTGGGTTTGTTTAGTACTTGACTTGATGAGCAAGTGGGATAGTGGTGTTGAGTTTGATGTGATATTAAACAATTTGTGGTGGAATTCCCTTGAAGTTAGTATAATTCCATGCAAAAATGCCTTTATACCCCTTGAACAATGTTTTGATATTTGTGGCAATTGGTCGAGCCAATGTTACATTCAATTTAATTGTTTGAAAATTTTCGATAGTCTCCAAATTGTGTAGTCATACTTGGTGATATTTAGGTAATGTCCATTGTGCAATCTCCAACTCTTGGACTTTGATATGTGTAGGAGTAGTATCGATCGAAATTTGTCCCTCATAATGTGGAAAGTTGAATGTAAGGTCCTTTGTACTAACTTCTGCAGCGAAAATTGTAGCAATGACAATTTTCGGTTTTGGTAATGTGATAATCTCAAGCATAAATAAATTTGCTTATGTTGCTAAGAGTATTTTTTCTTTTTTGTTTGTGACTCCTTCCATCAAATCATAACATTGCAAAACCTTGGGACATTTGGTATTGTTATCTAAATGTTTGGTGATAGCGATGGTTCACATTGTGCCATTGCTTTCAATTATGATTAGGGTAAAACCTTGGGACATTTGGTATTGTTATCTAAATGTTTGGTGATAGCGATGGTTCACATCGTGCCATTGCTTTCAATTATGATTAGGTTACTTCCCAAATCATGAATAACACGTGCATTACACAACCATGGTCAACTTAATAACATGGAATAATTGGAATCCAAAACATTGTTATTCATTACTGTGAATGTTGCAATGTAAGTAATCCCATGAACATGGATTTTGAGGTCCTTGATGAGTTCAATTTGTTTGGTGATGGTTTGATCCGCCATCCAGAGTGTGTATGGTGCTAGTTTAGGACTAGGAAGCCCTAGTTGTTTCCATAGTTCCTTTGTCATGATGTTCATGCTGAATCTTCCATCCAATAGGATGTCCTCAACCATATTTTTTTCCCACTTGAACCTATATCACAACCATGTGAAGATCAATTGTCACCGAGGCGATAATTGGATTAAGTCCTAACATGGTGACTGTTCTTCTTCTAGGGGCAAATTAGGTAGCAACATATTGTGTTAAATCTAGAGCGTTCCCAAAGAGTTGGCCCAAAGTAAAATTATGTTTATTTTCCAATAGTTAATGGGTGATATCCTCCAAAATTGATTTTTTTTAGTTAGCCTGGTATTTTCGATAAATTCAATGACGCCAATATTTCTAGTAAAGTCGATAAAATCAGTAGCACCGGTAGATCCAGTAGCACTAGTAGATCTAGTGGATTTAAAAAATTGATTTTCAATATTTAAACCGAAATTTTTGGTGAGATTGGATTTAACTATAGAGTGTATATTGGCTTTAGGTGGCTCCTTTTGTTGTGTGTCCTTAATGGTTTTTTCAACGAACATTGAAGTTTTTCTTTTTCTTGCCAATTAGCCAAGCTCTTGTTCTTGAGAGGTTCTTTCTCCTTGAATACCACATTTTCAGGTATTTGATTACGGGTGGTTATTGCCAAAACCATGTTAATAGCAACATCATCCTTCTTAGGTGTAACCATTGTTGCCTTTAATTAATCTAGCTCAAGTGCTAAAAACTAGAAAATCCTAACTTGAGGTGTTGAAAGTTTTCGATGTTTGTATTTCGTGTAAAGGTTTTTGACCTTTGGTTTTTGAGTGGAGCTTCTTCAAGCAAAGCTTACAAGCATTGAGTTGAGGTTTTTGAGGATGGTGGTTGTCAAGTAGAAGTTTTTTGGTGAAGGTGTGGGTATGGAGAAGCTTGGGCATACGAAGACTAGCCAACCCAAGTTCACTTGATGAAGATGGTTGTAAATTTAATTAGAAGAACACAACATATTAAGATAAACTTTTATTCAAGGAAATTGTGCATTACCCTTTATGGGGTTTTAATTTAATCAAAAAACCATTAAGTAAGTTTTTTGGGGGTATGGATTTAATTTAGGAATTGTGCAATAGTCTTTTTAGGGTTTGAATTTAACTTGGAACCTTTAATGAAGCTTGGGGTGTGTTTTTAACTTGGAAACTTTTCATTAGCTTATTTGGGCTTTAGATCTAATTGGGAAATTTTAAGTAAACTCTTTGGGGTTTGCATTTAACTTGAAAACTTTACATGTGACCTTAATTTGAGTTTATGACCAATGCTAAAACATGGGAATGAGAATGAACTAAGAAAGTGTTTCAGGTTTTAAACACATTCCCACAAGTGTGTAAGAGTGCAAAGAAATGCATCCAAAGCAAACCTTGATGAGATGCATTTTGGGAATTGTAGTCCAAATCTTTGGGACATGTAGTAAACATGGTTGAAAGGGTTTTGAAACGTAAATACTAAAAGTGAGTTTATATTTTCCATTTAGAGTTGTGAAATAGGGGTTAAATGGCCAGAAGAATGACCAATAGTCAAATTTGTAATTTAATTCTTAACCACCAAAACCTAGGAAACATGGGTCAAATATCATTTGAATTGAACATGTGATATGATGATGACATTTTTTTTAAGGCAATAATTTTTATTTTGAAAGCTCTTCAATCAAATCTTTTTTGCGAGAATTATGAGCCCACAAAATTGCAATACTCATAATTTAGTAAAATTCAGATTTTTTTCTTTGAATTTTTTTGGCATTTTGATGTAACCACACCATTGGTCAATGTATATTATAAGAGAGAAGGTGGTGGCTTTTCTCTAAGTTTGGGTCATGGTGTGTTTTCTAAGTTTGATTTGTCCATACACCATTTTGGCTCCAACTTGCATTAATCCCTTTATTTTTAGGTTTGTGCAAGTTAATCTCACCTTGAATTCTTATTTGTGAGTTTGTTCTAATTTCATTATGAAGTTTTCATCTTTTTATTTGTGAATTTGTTGAACTTTTGATTGTGAGTTTGTTTTAATTTAATTATGAAGGTTTCACCTTCATTTTTCTCTTTGAAGTTAAGGAATGCACATTAGGTGTGCATTTCACTTTGAACTTGGGAATTGACAATTTGTTTTACCCCAATACCACTTGATAAACGTAAGGGTGCATCACTCCATTTTTTTTGGGGGGTTTTATTTAACTTGGAATCTTTAATGAACCCTTTTTTGGGTTTGTGTTTAATTTGGAAACTTTGTGTTAACCTTTTTGGGTTTTGGATTTAATTTCTAAGTTTTAATGAAATTATGCATGGGTCCATATTTAAACCAAAAACTTTGCATACCTTACCTTAAGGTCAGTTTCATCATTAAATAATCCCCAAAATAGTGAAATGAAATTTTGTGAAAATATGAAATTGATATGTTGAAAATCATCATAATTATCATAGGCTACACCTTGAATAATTTCATTACTCATATCAAAATATCATAGTAGATGATGAAAAAAATTGGAATTTGAAAATTAAAAAATTAACTTTTTTTTGAAAAAAATAATTATTCATTTTGTCAATGTGGAAGCTGACCCTAGGTTACAATATCCTTTTTAAGGTTTGTAGTTAATTTGGAACCTTTAATGAACCTTCTTTGGGGTTTCTGTTTAAGTTGAAAACTTCACATTAGCTTTTTAGATTTTTGGATTTATTTTTTGTATGCTTTAAGAAGCTCTACATGAGTTTGTACTTAACTTGAGAACTTTGCACATCATTTTTGGGGTTTGTATTTAACTTGGAAGTTCTAATGATTTTTTGGGGGGGTTTGTAATAGCTTGGAAAAACTATGCATTAGTTTTTTTGGGGTCTATACTCAATTCAAGAACTCTACATGTCCCTTTGGGGTTTATGATTAGCTAATTGAAAAACTTTGCATTAAATGTTTGAAGGTTTGTATTTAACTCGGAAGTTTTAATAACTTTCTTTAGGGTTTGTATTTAAATTCGAAGTTCAAATTTTCATTAGAATCATTGCCCTTGGAAGACCAGGCATAACTTGAAAAAGAAGCTGTGGAACACAAGAAAAAATCCTAAACAAAATCTAAAGGAAAAAAACAAGAAAAGAATGAAAAGCCCTATAAACAAAAGAAGAAATGAGAAACCTTAGAAGAAGAAAATGAAGAAGAATTGTAAAACTCCCCCGCCCTGCCTGCTCCCCCCAGGGAAGAAATTTATTTGAGTGAAAATGAAAGGTGTTCTCCCAAGCGAGAATGAAAAAACAATAATAATAAGTGAAAGAGCCCACTTATATATCGTATCTACAAATTATGTTCAAAACTAATTAATTCCTAAAAGAACCAAATGAAAAAAAGAAAAAAAAATTAGAACAATTTGTTGAAATTTTAAAAAATCAAATCCAGTTCAAAACACAAGATATCTTTGAAATTTATTATTAGACTTAGCATACTTAAAAAATATTGTTGAAATTCTGAAATATTCAGTTTGGGATGTCAAACCCCCCTTTTTTTTTTTCAAAAAAAAAACTATTTCAGCAAAATTTGTTGAACTTGAGTTGTAGGTATGATAGTTTCATGTTAAATTTTTTTTTTTTAATAAGAAAAAAGACTTAAAAAGTCGTCCTATGTAATCCATGGTGCAAACCCTAAAAAAATTTCTCAAGTAAATTTTTTTTATGTGATCTCTTATTTTCATCATTGGTCCGCAGTTTTCAGATTTTGTCACAGGTTTAATGACTTTACACGGAACCAAAAACAAGGAATCAAACTATGACAGGGGATGAGACTGGGCATGGGACTGGGGAGGACTTTACGAATAACTTTATTATGTAAGGCAATTTTTAACACCCCCCCCACCCCCCCGCCCCCCCAAAATCCATTTGTGTAATGTTGATAAACTAAATAATATTTTGTAACATTTATTTCATATAATAATGTAAACAACTGAAAATCCCAGAAGAAGAACAAGTAAAGAAAAATAAAATGAAAAAGGAATAAAAGAAAAAAAAATTTGCTGGACAAAAACCATAGGTGCGAATCTATCCCTGTAACCATAGGGTTGAAAATTGACCCGAGTTAGGTTTCAAGGAAGCTCGAGCGCAACAAAGAACGAAGTGCTCTCTCATGCCATTGTCGCTCGCGTGGGGCGGGTTGTCTCTCGCGCTTCTGCCGCTCTTTTCTCATGCATTCTCCCATCTCTGCTCTTCACGGATGTCTGAAGTAATGCGCGTCTCGTGAAGCACCGTGTCATTTCGGCATTTGAGCGAAAAAGTTCACAATTTGGTGCCGTTTTGCGAAAGTTGTGAAGGGTCCAGGAGGAAGGGTTTGAGGCATTGGGGAAGGCCGTGTTCGGCTTCTTGGAGCTTTTGCCAGATAGCGCTTTTTTGAGGCGGGATTTTTCTTTTTTTTTCCTTTTCTTTTTGGAGTTTGGGGGGACCAGGGGAGGAGCGTCGTAGTAATAAGTATTTTTTTTTCGTTTCCGGAGCCTCTGGTGATGGAAGAGGAGCACGAGGTTTATGGCGGAGACATTCCGGAAGAAGTGGAGGGGGAGCTGGAAGGCGATCTCGACGGACAACCTGACAATGGGAGCATCAAAACCGACGAAGTTGTGGGGGACGATGCTGCTTCTAAGGTATATATCGCTGTTTCCACCTTTTGTTATTGTTGGGAGACAAACCCTAGCTGGGTTGCGGTTTTGGAAACCCTAATTGCCGGTTGAGACCTTGACGTTGATTTCCTTTTGGTGATGTTATGTTGTTAGGAGCTAGAGGAGATGAAGAAGCGATTGAAGGAAATGGAAGAGGAAGCTGCTGCACTACGTGATATGCAAGCTAAAGTCGAGAAAGAGATGAGCGCTGTTCAAGGTATGTATGATAGGAATCTGAACGTCCAGATTACTGCATGATCTGTAGACACAAACTGTGTAACTGCTGTTGAATTAGAAGAACTCGTCGCCAAGACTAGTGAGGCATCAGCACATTTTGAAATGAACTCCCAACTTTCTTTTCAAAGTACTTTAGAGTGGATTCTAGGGTTGTGAACTGCAATGCATGGATGAGAAAAGTCACAGGATTATACTTTGCCAATGCAGATCCAGCAGGTGCAGCAGCAGCACTGGCAAATAAAGAGGAGGCAGATGCTCGTTCTGTTTTTGTTGGCAATGTATTTTTTCCACCCTTCTCAATTGAAACAAAGATAAGCATTCTGTGTTTGTGCAACAAAATGTAGACAGGTTGGTTGATAGAATGGCAGTTATGGTTTGAATGCCATGTTTCATTACCTTTTGTGATTTGGAACAAGGGACAAAGAGCATTGATTGTTAACTATTTGATTCTGATTATTTTCTAGGTGGATTATTCTTGCACTCCTGAAGAGGTGCAGCAACATTTCCAATCATGTGGTACGGTGAACCGAGTTACAATCCTTACAGACAAATTTGGACAGCCAAAGGGGTCAGAGCTCTTAAACCCTTCAAACATTTTAATTTCCTGTGTATGTTAAATAGTGAAGATCGAAGAGATTTTCCATCCAAAAGTAGAGTTCAGATTCTGAACTGCTGGTTACTGTGTTCTACCCTCTAAGTTCTTTTGAACTTTTAGATACTTTGCATGTGATCACTTGCAAGTATCAATTTGCACCTTCTTGCTGAAGGTTACTCCACACTGCTGTGGTGGCTGAGGACCATCATATATTTGTTTTATATTTTTTGACCAGAACCATATGTTGGTTCTGGTTCTGGGCCTTAAACCTTCATTCAGCGTGTAACTTTTTTGGAATTGCAGATATGCTTATGTGGAGTTTTTGGAGGTTGAAGCAGTACAGAATGCTGTACTTCTTAGTGAATCTGAATTACATGCTCGCCAACTCAAGGTTTTGACCTCTATGTGCATCAGAAATTTCTCTGCATTTTTAGTTTCACAGCGAGTTACTTTTCTTGGGAGTGTTGCTTTTTTTGAACTTTTCACCCTGCATTTATACCAGAGTTTGTCATGTATTTACAACTGAATACAGGGCCTGATCCCTTAGGGTCTTGGGATGCCAATTCTGTCCCTTCAAGTCTTTTGAGCTTATGGTCTCCTGCCCTTCATATTATGTTGCCAAACTGGGGCATTTGAGAATCTTATCTTTGGAGCTATTTTTATGCCACAACCCAGCCATCTGTGGAAAAAGTAACCTCCTTGACTGGCTATGGCTGATACTGGTGTACTTCTTGGTTATTAGCTGCTTGGTATGCTTGGTAATACCACCAATACTGTTTTGTGAATCATTAAAGGTGTGTGAAGAACTTCAGTTGGGAAACAGGGTGCTGAAGAAGGTTTGTTGGGTTGTGACATGGATTCAGGTGACACCAAAGAGGACAAATGTTCCAGGAATGAAGGCTTTCCGAGGTGGCCGATTCAATCCCTATTATGGGTACCCTGCCAGGAGGCCCTATCCACCTCCTTATGGGTATGCTCCCTACGGTTACGGGTGGGTATCCCCTATGGATTTCCATTTCTGACACATGCCGTTGCATATTTTATGCCCTAATTTTTGTTTTCTGTGTCTGTTTCCTGGGTGCTTCATGTTTCAGTGGTTAGGGTCATGTGATGCTATAATATCTTTCCTATTGGCAACTGATTGGCTTCTCTATCCTCATGTGCCTGGTGATTAGGATTTGGTTTGTAGGCTTTTGGATGTTGTTAAGAGACCCATTGAGGATGTGTGAGGAGGCAACATGTGCTCGCTTAGCAAAGATGAGGAGTTTTACTCTGACATAATCAAAGCATGTTTGCTTATAAAAACTAGTATGAAAGAATTTTGGTGGTTGGAATGATTGTATCTATCCTTAAAATAGTAAATGTATACTCTGCAGGAAAGCACCAAGATTCAGGCGGCCGATGCGCTACAGGCCTTATTACTAGAGGTTATAACTCTTCTGGTTGTTCGAAATTCCAGCTACTGGTGATTGCTGACTATGACTTAACACCCTGTTGGTAGGAGATGGTCGATTGGATTTTAGGCTGTGATAGTGAGGCTGTTTTGATCAACAACATTCTCATCATGCTCCCACTCATCATGTCTGCATTGGAGACCCCAGTGCAGGGGTTTCCCATGTTTGGGACATGTGTTTTTCAATGACAACTTGTTGCTTCTGAGAGGGCACTCCTAGTGTTTATGTGCCAGCAACTTGCTCAGCATAGGTTCAAATGTGGACTGGATTTCCACGAGTAAGAATGACAAGATTGTCATATTTTATGAGTATTTGGAGTCTGCAACATTTTCACTGATTGGTTGACATTTTCTGGCATAGTTCTCCGTGGTTATTCTGATGTGAACAAGGGATAATAGGTACTGGTTCAATCCCTCTCTGTAGTGTATACTGGGCACATTTGCTACCTGATACCTGCCTGATCACTTCTGCTATTGTCACATGGCAACTTTGCTAGCTTTGAGTACATGCCAAACCAAAGCTCTCTGAGCCAGAGCATTGATCTCAGGAATTGATCAGCACCCAAGAACCCTCACAAGGTGGTGCTGATGCTGCATACTCTAGGGTGGATTGCAAAGTGCAGAAAGACAATTAGTATGAGGTCAATAGAATGTTTAAGAACTCATATGTTTGTATTGCCAAGCCATTTTTATAATAGCAAATGGCAGTAAAATCTAGAAGGACTTGAAGAGCATAAGGTAAAAATCTTGTTCATGATAATTAGTTTAATGAACACAAATTAAATGCCAAAGGCAGATGTTATATTTTAATAGTTAGAGCATCTCACTAACACATTGCATGACATGTTTTGAATGAAGAAAAGTAAAACTTTGCTTGACAAGCTTAGTGAAATGGTTGTGGTTTAGCAATTTTTCTCAATATATGGAGCCCAATTTTTGCACTTTACATATCCAGCAAATTATTTACTGAAACTGCAAGAAGATTTGGTACACAGTTTTATTCCTGTTTGCAGCTCTAGATCATCTTTGAATGTGAAGTTTTGCAGAGATCAACTGGAATGGGTTTGCAATGTCCTGAATACTAATCTGGTGCACAGCTAGCTCTAGGTCAGCTTCATGTGAAGCCTTACAGGGGTGAAGAAGCCTTGCAGGGATGAATCAGTGATGGGTTTGCAAAAGAAGAATATACTACACTAATGCAGAGGCTCTAGATCATAGATCTTCATGTGAAGCTTTGCACAGAATCAGTGGGAACATTCGGCACTGAAGAATATACTAATCCAGTATAGCTCTAGAAGAGATTCTTCATGTATTTGATGAAGCCACCTTGCAGCAGATTAGAATCCGTGGGTTTGCAGTGTTCAGAATACAGCTACTCTGGTCATGTAGCTCTAGATCTTTCAAGTGAAGTTCATGCTTTGCAGCAGAGAATGATGAATGGGTAATTTGCAATGAAGAACACTAGAATTTAGATATGCATGGGCAGTTGCTGTAAGCTGCTCAATCAGCGTCTTCAGCTGCTACTTCAAGGACTTAGTTTATAAGAGATGCAGCACTCTCCCTGCATGATGAGCGATTGGTCGCCCGCGAGAAGCTGCAGCTGGAGCATAAGCTGGTGGCCTTACTAGACGTCGGCTTGCCTTCGGACTGCCTGCTGGTGCCACCACTGCACCGACAAAAAAATAAAAATAAAATCTCTTTGAGAAGTAGAAGAGGCGAAAGAAAGAAAGAAAGCACATGAGAATGTTGGTAGAATGCTGGGTCTGCATGTGTGTGATCTGATCCTCCATGCTCATCATCGACTAAGCTTAGCTTGTACCTGGGGATCGAATAGGGTAGCCAACTGCAGGCATGGGTGGCCGCGCCAGCGGGCTTGGTGCTGGACCAGAATTTGGTGAACCCAAAGGAGACGCAGTTGGCTGCTGAAATCTCATCCTAGTGAGCTGTTGTGGAGCGCGTGCCTGTGGAGCTGGTGCAGGTGCAGGCGCGGTTGTTGTTGCTGCTGCTACTGCAATATTCTCGTAAACAAACAAGCTGAGTTTCTGTCCCTGTAAACAGTGACCGGGAATCGCACATGCGAAGTAGTATTGTCCAGTGTTTTTCAGCGTCGCCTGATCATTTCCGATCGATCGACAAAGGCCCACAAGACTTTTAGTTCCCGCAGGTGATGACTCCCCACCACCAGCTTACTGAAGACTTCCTACTAGAGATTCAAGCTGGACTGATGTGAAGCTGCAGCTGGGTTTTGCAGAGTACGTGATCAGCATCATCCGAACAAAAGAAACAGGACTCTGTTTATAGACTTACATCGAACATGGTAATGTTGGGACCTGCCCATTCTCTGTGTTCAGCTGAGAAATTGCAAGCCGCGAAAGCATTGGCGTCGAAGAACTGGTCTATTGTGTGACCTCCATACGGCATACTGAAAACTGTGCACCGGCGTGAGTCGTCGATCATGCAGCACAAGAGATTCATGACATATGACTATTAGACTTCACATTGCTTTCTAGATCTTCACAAATCAAGTAATTCTGGATCAGCAGGTAGTTGCAGACTCGGGCCATGACAAATCTTCATGGGTCTTCCTTCATCAGTGCAGCAGACTCCCTGCAAAGCGCCAATGCTCATTCTGGGAAAAAAAAATGGAAGAAAAAGAGTGTATGTCGTGGAGCTGCTTACCGAGGGTATCGTTGATCTCGATTGTCAAAGAAGCTGCCCATTCCTGGTAGTTAGGAGTCGCGTCGAGCTTTGGATCATAGTTTGTCCATCCGGAAAAACCGCCGACCATAACCGTCTTCCCACTCACTTCATTCGCACACAACAGTATGAGCATGATCACGTGAAGAAGAAGAAGAAAGATAACACGAAATGCTCTTGCGCCGACCTGCGACGACGCCGTGCAGGCCGATCCTAAATTCCCGTGTACCTGCACAACCATTTTCGATGAGCCCGTGGGCTGGAGACTAGACTATCTTCTACACTGGCGCAATTCCTTGTGGACATTAGAGCAGAAAACTCTGTTGATTTCAGCGCAGATCCGCTCGTCAAGACAACCCCAAAAAACACGATGCTTTTCGCGAAGTTGTTCTTGAGTCACAGGAGCTCGGCAGAGGACGCTCGCGCGACAACAGCGGCAGCAGAGCGCGCGACAATTTCGCCATGAACAAAATTGCGCGCAGCACGCGCGGTTGCGCGGTTGTCGCCGCCAGAAATGGCGGGGGATTTAGGCTGGTTCCCGCTAAATTAACCCTGGGTTTAAACTTCCAACAACCCAAAAGGCTAAAATTTGGCTGCATAATACCCCTATTTGGCTTCTCTCCAGATTTGTGGGCCCAGGGGAGTAGTAGCAATTTGCCCATTTACAGCACCAAAATTCAAATAATTGCACAACCATAAACAACTCCCTTTTGATTTCTCTGTGTATTTTCAGGGATCTCCCTCATGAGAAGAACCCTAGGCCCTTATGCCAAGGGAGCTGCCCCAATTTTATATGTTCCCACGTTCCCATGGAAATATTTCTTTTCTATGAAACAGGAAAGAACCCATGAAATAATACAAGGGTTGTTTCCATAAGGGGAAGCTCTCATACTTGTGGGTTCTCCTGAAGTTCAGGAACACCCTGGGGCTCATTGGCTGCCCCTCCCTCAGGGGAACACACTCTTAGAGGAACCTCCCCTGCAACTTTATTTATTTAACCCCACCTCCCTTAAACCCACCTGGGCCCCTAATCAGCACCATACCAGTTATGTCAGAAGCCTGGGTTGGTGGATACAGTTAACTTCATTGTATGTAAAAGCAGTTCCCTGAACCATAAAATCATTCACCCTCTTTTTAATCTGGACCCTTGACTTTTGCCAAATGGATAATTAGGTTTATGGTATACTCCAGTGCTTTTGGCGGTACCTGGTTTGGCCAGTTAGAACTGTTGCTTCTGGTTCCAGTTCGTAAAAACCAAACCAGATCTGGATCTGAACTGGAACCATTCTAATTTTGTTTGAAAGAATCCGAACTGAGTTTCTCCATAAAAATCAAGAACCACCCAACATTGGTATACTCTTACACAGGTAATAATAGGTACTAGTGTGAACCCTCTGCATAATGCACAGGTGTGTTATTTCAACAATGTTTGGTTGATGTTTTTGGTTTTTAAAAAAAACTGTCTGTTCGTAATCACTGTCACAGACAGACCAAGTGAATTAATATATATGATTAGGTGACAAACCAAGTAACCAGCAAAAACGTGCAGGTTGCCAGACATAACCAATTTATGGAGTGGCCAGCTTTCATGTTATGGGACATAGAAGAGGGTGAGTTATGAGGTTCAGCCAACCAATGACCAGGAACCTGCAGAAATGTATTGAGGAGGTGCAAAATTGTCCAGAGCCTACTATATGTATATAACTGGGGGGTTCTTGTCCAATGGTGTCTTGCCACGTTAGCTAGATGCTCTATACAATCAGTTATGAATATGTAATATTGTGCATCATATGTGGTGATATATGAATAGGTGTTTAAATGATGACATATACTAGTGTCACTTGTGTTGTTAGATAGTTTTACAAAGTATATACATTTTTTAAACATTGAATTTATTTTTTTTAAAACCTGATTATTGATTTTGACTTTTGACAAAATAAAAAAATTTGCTCAAAATCCATTTACTCTTGAACCATAGGTCTGAAAATTAGGAGACTGCCTTGGTGTGCCCATACTCTTGGAGGGCTTTTAGATTACAATAGCAAAGGGTATCATGAAAATGCCTTAAAAGGTGAACTACCACTTAGTTTGCAAAATTAAGTCTCACCTTTATTCTGATCATTTTCACTTGGGTTAACCATTGAAATATTTAAATGTATTATCTAATCGCCCTCTACATTATACAACATGATCAAAATATTTTGCGTTGAAAATATAATAAGTTGTGAACTTTTTCAACATTGCCAAAAACAAAGTTTCAATAAGTACACTTTATGCCATAGTTTGCAAACCACCTAAATCATGATTTGCATAGTACCCAATACTGTTGTCATTGCACCTCTTGGTAGGATGATTTTGGCCTTACAAAATGAAGCAAGGCTGAACCAAAGAATGAATTAGCTTTATTTTGGGGTTTTGGGGGGGGGGGGGGGGGGATTGTTCCAACCCAACAAACACTAATTTTGGTGGTGGTTGGGTTGGTGAAATTTCCTGGGGAGAGAAAAAAAAA
>Ga0116227_10000767_pt1 | contig 66136 bp, 47 predicted proteins | sample S1TSphgellanicum_FD_89693 | JGI IMG/M metagenome (GOLD analysis project Ga0116227, IMG submission 89693) | Host-associated microbial communities from peat moss isolated from Minnesota, USA - S1T2_Fb - Sphagnum magellanicum MG | ecosystem: Host-associated > Plants > Peat moss > Unclassified...
AATTTTAAAAATTTTAAAATGTTAAAATTTAAAAAATTAAAAAAAAATAAGGTGAAAAATTTTAATTTTCCTTCAAAAAATACCCCCCCCCCCCCCAATCAACAATCTTCTTTTATGTATAGTCAAGTTTTAACATAAAATGTTTTCCTTGAGGTTTTGGTCATTTGTGCATTGAGGATTGTAAAGGTATATATATAAGTTGTGATATTACAATGGGAGGTGTGAGGTTAATTATTCCTTAAATTTTGGAAATATGGTGCAATTGTATTTTTATTTTTTTGATCTAGCACTTTAACAATAATAAGTGCCATGTGGTGATTGGTAGTAGGTACTCTACCAAATTTCCTATCTTTTGGACTACATATGATTATGGCTACTCCATTCTCATGTATTCTTTCAAGGAGATTCTATGGAAAGACGTTAAATACTTCTGACACAAAGCTAGTTTCAAATATTTTCTGTGAATATGTGGATGTGGATGAAAGGAAAGAAGCAACCCTAATTCATGATGGTAGAAGAGGCCAAGATACAAGAAAGTTATTCATCATGAATTTGTGAGGGCATTGAAAGTCTAATGTCTATTGTTCATTTTTGTGTTTGGGCGTATTTTGTATATTTGCAGGTTTATGGTGTTTGAAGTTTATAATTCTATGGAGATGAATTTTTGAGTTGGTTTGGGTGATGGAACAGGTTTGTTGTTACAATTGGGTTGGCTCTTGCATGAATAATGCAGATCACGTAGTTGAAGATTGGTTGGTACTAGAGATTGGATGGAGGCAAGTGAAAGCTGATAATGGACTGTAAATAGGGGAGTTTGGGTTTTTAAAAGCAAGTTAAGTGTTCACTTTCAATTGCTGTTAGAAAGCAAAAGTCTATGTGATAGAATGTATTTGTGAAAACAGAAAGGAAGAATGCATTTTTGTTAATATTTCTTTTAGCTTGAAGCAAATACATTATGTTATGTTGTAGTTTTCAAGAAAAAAGAAGATTTAAGTAATGTTAGATATAGGGGCTGATTCAAGGGAGATGATGACAATGTTTAAAGATTTCAGAGTAGTCCATGTGATTTGTTTGTGGATTTATGTGTTGTTTGGAATTTTGAGGGAACCTACCATTTTGGTTGAGTTTGGGAAAGAGAGTACTTACTGACTTGTGGGAGTTTTGGAAAGAAAGGGATTTTAAATCTGTTATGGGTGCCATGGGAAGAGCTAGGTTTTTAGAATCCAATTTGTTTCTTTTTCCAACTCCTTTTTTGAGTGATTTTGGTGGAAAGGGCATGGGTGCATTAAGTTTGTGTTCATTTATAAACTACCAAAGGACCAATGGGTTCTTGAGAAGAAGCCATGAGAGTTTTGATCCCTTGAAATCCTTTGTTTTTATTTTGAACATAGTTTAGAAGAGGAGCAATACCTTGTTTGTAATTGTTGTGATACAAAGTTAATTACATCCATAATCACAAGTTTGATGTTGTTATTATGAATAAAATGCAAGGGGTTTCTTGTTTAGGTTATCCCCTCCTCTTTTTGATGACATAACCTTCACAAGTTTTGTGTGGATGATAGTGTGATTCCTTGTGTGGTTTTGCACTACATAGGATGTTGCTATTGTAGAAGGATGGAAAATAGGTTGGTGATAGGCATTAGTTCTTATTGTTTTGTTGTTGAGGGTATAAACTCAACCATCAACAATTAAAAACTTTTTTTTTGTTGTAATTTCTCCATGAACTATGCGGTGTGCAAAATTGCATAGAAGTAATGAAAGGGCAAGGTGAGAAGGAACATATAACTAGTTGAATGAATGAAATTGATCATTTAGGGGTGAAAGCACGTTAAAGTAGGCCAAAAAAGTAGTCTGCCTAAAATCCCATCTTAAAATATGATAATTTTTTGCAAAAGCACAAGAAAGTAGATTGGAAAGTTTTTTATTTTTCATTTTGAAAACATCTATGCCTACATTGGGTTTATAATAAGTTGAGTATAAAATTTGAAAAAAATTAATATAATAAAAGTAAGTAACAAGTAGGTTTGAAATTGATTAGTAAATGTTTTTTCAAACCTACTTTTATCCTATAAGCTACATACATTTTTATTAGAATGTAAAAAATATGAAAAGCCACAAGTACATTTTAGGCCCCCATTAATTCAAATTTTAAAAAAAGTAATATTTTATCTACTTATAATTTACTTAAGGATTATAAAGTAGACTATGGCATTTGCTTGAATTCCCATGAATATACTTAAACCTACTTTAAACATGTACTCTTTATTTAAAGTTTTAACCAAGTTGAAAAAAATGTTCATATTAATCTTTGAAGTAAATAATATTTTAAAATTCATTATATCAAAATGTATTTCTTAGATACTTTTCATTTATGTTGCAAGGAACATTTGCGATCTACTTTACTATGCTTTCACCTTCAGAATATTTTTTCTATACAAAGCTACTCTATTATGCATGAATGAAATGCATCATAAATTTAATTGGTCATATGGAAAAAAATATGAACCGTAGACATTTCCCTCATAGATCAATTTCAAGAAATCATTCAAGAACCTTTTGTTGCAAAAAAACTGTAATTACATATTCTTGTTCATGGCATCTCAAATCTTGTTGGAATATTGCTTGTAATGTCCAAAGTGCTGGAAGGAGTGTTCATGGATGAATTTGAGATCACACAAATGTAATTGGTTGTATAGATGATATTAATTACACATGGGTGAACTTTGACAACATGGATGAAATCAAGATGTCATGCAAAATTGAATCATCCACATGAATGAATCTATGTTCATGAAATTTGACACATTAGCAAAATTACACATGGTAGAAAGTGAACATCAATTAGAGTTGACCATATCAACGAATTTGATAATTTATGGATGGTAGGAAGTATCGCATGGAACAAAATTCAATAGAATGGATGGAATTGAAATAAATGGTAAGTTCCATTCATGTATGAAAATTGTCAACATTCATATGGTTGAATTCATCTACATGGCCAATAACATTTATGTGGTTGATTTCATCCATTGACCCAATTTTATCAATGTCATCAAAGTTTCACCCATGCATGATTAATTAGATTTGCATAACACATTTTCAGCAATGCCATATATTTAATTAATCTCATGAACATGATTTGTTTTTTCCATGTGATTAATGATTTTTTTGTGTTGAAAATTTGATCCATGTTGTCAAGTTCATCCATATGGTATAAGTTTTCACATAAACCTACAAAATGGTTGAAGGTCATGGTGAAACCAAAAGAAAGGGGAAGATTAAAAGAACAAACACAATGGTGTATAAAAACATTTAACAGAGTCAAATTTTTTGGAATGCTACAACTAATCCCATTACTTGATTTGTGTATACCACATTCAAGGAGATATACTACTAATGTCTATTTATTCTAACATAACCCACTTTTGTACACACAACTTTGGAATTATGCTACACATGTGTGAATCTTCATCACACATTTCCTTATTGGCAATGTACTTCTAGTTGCCTAGTAACAATTCATACCACTAAAAATCCAAAATCTATTTGAGGTATGGCTTTGAGGTTATAATTCTCAAAGTTCACTTAGTCCATATGAGTTGTTAACCACTTTCCCACTTAATGCAACAATGCAACATAACACCAAATCTTTCATTTGAAAACCTAAACCTTGCAGACCCTTGGATTCAAATATTTTGAACTTGATTTTTGAATAGCAGATGCCAGGTTCACTTAAAACCACTTAAGAAGACAAATTTTGATGCAAGAATATACTACAAATTTTTCTCTTCAAGCTTTCCTCACTCTTGACCTTGTTCCTCTCATTCTACCCAACACAAGGACACCCCTTTGAGGTTTCTGGCACCCATTATGGTAGTTGTTCTACAACATAGATTCAAGGTATTGCAACAAAAAGTCCCCCTTCTCAGATGCATTTTGATTTTTATATGCCATTCAATTCTATAGTTCAAACACCTTTTGTTTTCATCATCCCTCAGCATCAACCCTTCATATCTATCCTTACTTCAAACTGCTATTACTTTACTAAGTCATTGGCGCAACGAAATTCTTCAACGACCAGCCTAGTAGTTTGAATAAGAAGAAAAAATACCAAAAAAAACTTGCCACCTTGCTTCTCCATTCTCCCTTTTATCTTACCTTCCCCCATCAATTATGCAAACCTTTTTTTAATGTAATCGCTCCCTCCACCATCCATTGTTCGGTGCAGTTCCTGTTCTTCATAACACACAAACAAACAAAGTTGCCTACCCATGCATTCCTTGTAGCGATGATGGACATATTCCTGTTGCAAGCATGCAAAAAGTTGACGGCTAATGAAAACAATAAAACAAAAACGAAACCCTAAAACCTGTTGTTTTACACTTTTAGGGTGACGTGCTGTTTGGTCACAATGGCATCATCACATGATGATAACAACATATACAAACAATCTTATATACCAAGAAGCCATATAGTTACATATTTGAAGTTGTTTTGACATTTTGTCAAAGCATGATCTAGGCAGCCAAAATTGTGAGGGTGCAAGTGTGTACATGTGCACGAAATTTAATATTTTAAAAAAAGTTTGATTAAGAATCAAATTATATTCAGATTCTTTGTGTTATATGAAGGACTATGAAATGTAACTTGTAGTTAGTTCAAAATAAAGAAAAAGTGATAATCTTCCTTATTAAACATAGCCAATCCACGATCAAATTGGAATTTGGTATGATGAATTGTAAGCTATAATGGAATTTCTTGGATGTGTCAACACCAAATTCAAGACATGTAATGTTAAGTTTTATACTTCAATCTATTCTTAAATCAATGCAAATCATCCCATATCACAATGTAGTTGGCAATATAATGTTTTCCATGGATGAATTGTGAGCTAAAATAAGCATGCAATTGAAATAATTGGAAAATTCATAAATACTCCTAAGCTACAACTGTAGTAGTAATTTTTTTGGTGCAAAGTTTCACACTGTTGCAAAATTCTTGAATTTTTTTTTGTTGCAAATTCAATGATTTTTTGAAAAGAAATTAAAAAAATTGAAAACAATTTCTGTAAAATCTAAATTTTTGGCCAGATTTCTATACAAGGTTCAAGTGCATAGCCAAAAATATATATGGATGTTAAAATTCTTTCCTTCCATATTTTGTTAATAGCCAAATTTGGCTAAATTCACTTATAGATGATTGTGACCTTGGTGACATCACAAAACACTGAGTTACTGTAGATGTCAAGATGAAATTTTTGTTGGATCAAAGGTTGAATCATTCATGAATGTTTCAACAAATGGAATGCTGGAGCTCCACTCCAACTGGCATTCTGTTTTCCAAAATCCTCCCATCTTTTTCCACAGTTTTCCAATGATACCCGGTGGGTATCACAGAAAACAAGGGGAATAAAATCAGTGCATGTCTTTATGCTTGATAAAGCCCTTGATCACGAGCTTTCCAGGAATCAAATCCACACTCAGCTCCTCCTTGGGGGAGCCCTTCTTCTGGTAAAGCCCATGGCCTTGGGTTTTGCCCTACACATCAATTTGCAAGGAATTTGCTAATATGTACAGTTTGAGAACTCATGTCACCTCATGAACATCTCTTGATCAACATGAATGACTCTATCAACTTCTACTGCAAATCAATTTGTGTTCAGACTGAATTACAATGGTGGCATCCTAAAGAATTCCTCGCCACATTAAATTTGCAAAAAATAATGGCAACACTAACATGCTCAAGTTCTGTTTGAAGATTGCATGAACACAAATAGTACACATGACTCGATGGAAACTTTTTATGGACCCACAACAAATTCCATGACATCTAGAATCCATTGCAATTTGTTGCAGGACAAAAAATAGCAATGTTCAAATTATCTCTCTCTGCTTACATACAGAGGCTTGCTAAGCTCAATCCGAAAGAAATGTAAAGAAATCTCCAGGCATGAATTGGTACCTAATTTCATTCAGAAATCATATACCCAGTAGATGATCTGTAGAAGTTCTAATGTGTAGTATTGAATTCAAATCAGAAATTTTTATAAAAATTAGAGTCTAGCACTGAAAACCTCTGTGTACATACCAAGAGCTCTGCAACTCATTTCATCTTGCTTATTCATATGAAGGTATTTTGTAATATTGGCTGCAGAAAGCTTGAAGGACCTCAGGGTGTTGAAGTCCGGTTTGCACTCTGAAGATCTGTATATTTTTATTCAACTGTTATATGGAGCAGTGCATTCGAAGGGAGCAATTGGGTATCGGGCAGTGTCAGTGCAGTAGTTATACTGCATGAAATTTGTAGTCACCCAGTTCATCTGACCTAATTGATCATCTTGTATTGTTTGAAAATACTCTGCATTCCACCAATCACCTGCAACAAACCACCCAAAACCAAAAAAATAAAAATAAAATCTCAGACACATGATCAGAAATCTAAAGGAGAAACTTTCCACATGATTAGAATCTAGATCACTGATAAAAAATACACATGACAGAAAAAATGTCACATTATTGATCATGATTATGTCATTTAAAAGATATTTCAAGTCATTTAAAAACAAGAATAAACAACAAAAACATTGGTTACACTGCATTTGCAGACAAGTTTTCAACTAGGATCAAGATTATAATATATAACATGATGTGATGATAAAAAATGTTGAAGTTTACAAGTGATCTTGGAAGGTATTAATAGGGGGAGAAGTTGCACTTTCCAACATCAGATTCTGTAGTGATAAAGTGTAAAAGTCTATTGCCATAATAAGCCTTTAACCTTCTTCTCACTTGTGAAAGTCCTTTCATCTGAAGGTGAGAGAAAGTATTCATGTGAGAAGGTGTCCATAAAAGTGACTTTTGAATCATCCATGGTTTTGATAATCAATCGAATCATATTTGACCAAATGGACATTTGAGAGAATCGCTTATTGGAATAATTGATTCAATAATCAATTCTCTCAAATTTAGAGCAATCAATATTTTTGTGTGCAAGAAATAATTAGAAGCTTTTAAACCCCCCACCTCAATGTGGAACAACTGGACAATTCAAAACTATACTTTGGAGTGGATTTTTGAATCATAGATGATTCAATAATCAATCAAGTCATATACAGCAAAGTGGACATTTGAGATTCAAATCTCTTATTGAAATAATTGATTCAATAAGTGATTATCTCAAAAGAGTAATCAATATTCTTGTGCAACAATAATCTTAAGATAAGATCAATCATTGTTGAAACCCCCTAATGTTGAGCAATTGGCTAGGATGGCATTACACAGTCATGATATGATTTAATTGTGAAGAGATTTTGGGGGATTAGAGATTGATATGTAATTTATTATGATGTTATAATATTGGTATGTGCATACCTGCTTGAGGTGTTGCACACTCAGGGCGTGGCAATGTTGTGTCCCAGAAGCAAGCATCGAGTACATAATCACTGTAGGAAGCCACGAATGGAGCTTGAGTCCAATCAATTTTCACAAGCCCACCTTGTGTGGCCCAACTGGATGCATCAAAGAGGCTGGAATACACTGTCATCGGCTGTGAAACAGGGTAGGGTTGGCCAGATGCTTCATGGTTTTGAAACAAACGAATCAAGACATCATCCACATAAAATCTGCACCACCACCACCACCACCAGGAATAACGAAGTGTGAGACCATGGATGCTGTACTAGTGATAATGAAGATCTAGATCAATGCTGGAACATGCCCGTGTATAAGCTGAAGGAAGTGTGAGACTAGGTGCAGCTGTACTAGTGATGATGAAGATCTAGATCACTGCAGGAAGTACTTACAAGAGTTGCAAATGATCCATGATTTACTAGAGAATCTGGATGAAGTGTGGGACTAGTTGCAGCGGAACTAGTGATGATGAAGAATCAAGATCTAAATTAAATGGAGTGAGACCAATTAAATATGCTGTTGTGTGCACAATGGCACAGGACATTACACTGTTGTGCAGATGATCCATTCAATTAGACAAACTGGATTTTAGAAGTGACTGCCAGACTAGATGGAGCTCTAGGTGTGATTTCAATCCACTGCAACCACTCTAGTGTGTACTGTGCAGCAAGGTTCTAGAGGCTCGATTCTAGACTAAACTATAGGCTTGACATGAGCGCTGTGTCTAGAATAGTTTTGATCCAGGAACCTGCTGCAGAGATAATATATTAATAATGCTGGTGCCTGTAATTCCTATCAAATGCCTGCAAATTCAGGCGGATTGACGTGAACCCTTTCAGAGTCTCATGACCATGATCTTGAGACTCTGAAAGCAAGAAGATTTGTTTTGTTGCAGTGGTCGAGAACTTTTGATGATGAGAGAGGAATTAGAAGACGAGATGAAAACATTGAGTTATAGTTTGTTTTGCGTACGAGATAGTTTTGTAGTTCCAGATGACAGAGTACTGATGGAAATCCTCACGAGGGTCAAACCACAGGCCAATGCGCTGCTCCCGACCACCCACACCGCCCGCGAACACGTTCGTCTGCAACGTATACGGTTGCCCTGAAACATTCCCTAGAAACTCGAAGTCCAGTTCGTCGTGCGTGGGCCCTGCCGACGACATCTGCGCATGCGACGTACACACAAAACAAACACATGATCAGTTGCAGCAGCCAACGAACTACAACAATAATATTGTAGTCATGAATACTTACTTATTTGATCCTGCACGGTGCACAAACAAAATCAGAAACTCCATGAGCAGCAAGCAAGCAAGCAGCTCATATTACAAATTTAGAGCTCATGAAGCCACCCCGGGGACACAAATATTGTGCCGCAAGAAGAAACAAGCAGCTGTTGGTTCTGAACAAGAATGTCATGCCAGGACTCACATAGAAAGTGGTGACTGTGCCTGCGGAGTCGTTTGGAATAAGCTTGATCGATGCTCGTATATATCCGTATAAGTATTGGCCTACGGACGACACACCAGTACCTGCACATGGAGCGAACATGGTCAGAGATCACTGGCAGTTCGGCAGATCTATCTTCTTTGAAAAATGCTGCAGCGCACTAGCACGGTTTGCGCACATTCTGCAGTAGAAAAAGAAAGGAGTTCATGCATTTCGCGTTGTTGCGACTGCTCTGCTCTCGATCTGCATCAGTACACTAGTCTGTTTTGGTTTTCTATTGCTGTTCTTTTGTCGAGGAGCTGCTGGTTGAGAGCAAGTACGTCGTCTAGCTAGCTAACCGGATTGATCGACTAGCTAGCTGCAGCTCACCTGAGTTTTCGGTGAGCATGAGCTGAAGAGTGCGACCCTCGTCGACAGTCAACACATTCGAGGTTTCCCAGGACACGAAAAACTCGCTATTGAACTGCGAGTTTTGAAATGTCACAAAGTTGTCGTTTCCTGCTTGTCCCCAACTGCCATGGAGCTGGGCACTGAAGCTCAATAACAAAACTAGAAACACCACATGATTCGCGTTGCAGCTGGAAAGCGGCGCCATGTCGATGTCGCTCGCGATCAGCTAGTAGTCGAGCTGGTGCTGCTGCGACTTCCGCACTGCAGATCACGACGCAGATATATGTTGTTTTCTCCAAATCATCCGACCTCTATACAGCAGTAGTAAAACAGCTGCTATAACTGAACTGCAAATCCCCGAATCTTCAGAAAACAAATTCAAAACAGAAATCATTCCAGACATTCCTCAAAAGAAATCTAAACCTGACATTCTCATATGTGGAAAATCACGGGATCAAAACCTGGATTTGCAGCTCAAAATCTCGAGCTCTGAGCTGATCAAAACACAATAGTCCGTGGACATGAGACTTACCCCAATCCTCAAGAACTTCCAGCTCAAAACCTGGATTTGCAGCTCCAAATCTCCAGCTCTAACCTGATCTCAAAACACAAACTTGTGACCCACATGATTAAATTCACCCAAGAATTTCTGTAAACTAACTCTTCACCTGAAATGTTCTAAATCTGCAAACAAAAAACAGTCGTGACTTTAAAAAACCAACAAGAAACAAAACAAAAACAAAGGCCTGCATCAAAACTTCATCAACAGTGCCTCAATAAGGGGGAACACAATGCAAGCTTTCACAAGTCCAGACTCCATAGTCCATACCTCAGCAGCTGCTGGGATTGATTCAGATCCTTTCCTTCCCTTCTCAAGAGCTCATAACCCTTCTACTTCTCTGAACTGCAAATGTCCAAGGAAGACTCTTAAAATACTCCCTTAAGAGGCATCCACCAGCAGCACCCCCAAAGAGAAAAAGCTCAAGGAGACACTAAGTGTTAAAATTTGACACTAGCCAAGTCATAAAAGAACAACCCCAAAAAACAGCTCAAATTTTAGAATGGGTTTGAGAAGATGCTCATGAGGGCTCAAGCTTTTTAGTGAGTTTGCAAGCTAATTTCTGTGGGAGAGAAGGAATTCAGTGGGCCCCCTTGTGTCGTTGGCTCAAGCATATTAAACCCCCCTGCAGGCAAGGTCACCCAACCAAATACTGTTCTCGTCCAAGTGGGCTTAAACTTCAGATTCTTATGAAACCTTGCTAAATTCATTTGTAAATACCAAAATCGTTTAAAAAATTCAATAACTTTTGCTCTATTTAAACCAACAAAAGTGCACACATTGTCTCACCCAGAGATTGATTCCAAAAGCAAAGTGGAATATGGTCCCATGGTTTGAAGGGTTACAAGGTGATCACATCCGAACAAACAAACAAACAAACAAACACCTTTCTTAAACCCTAAACTTCAGGCCGAGGCAAACTTACACTGAAAAGCAGCTCATATTGGGACAAAAGAACAGCCATAGTGAACCAGCACCCATTGGTGCACCATGAATGATGGATGGGAAGTGACTACGGAACAGTTTTCTGTTGGGTTCTAGATCCCTAGCTAACCATGGTGGTTAGCTCAGATGCTGTTTTTGATACCTACCTATTAACAACCTGCTTAGTAGGTAGTAAAAAAACAGCCCTTACTTATGTATAAACCATCTACTTATCTAGTAGGCACCTATTTTCCTACCTATCTTCTGATATATAGTACTTACTTCTTTGCAGAATGGGTTAGCAAAGTGAAACCAGATATTAATTCAGTTGAGGTTCATCCACAACTGAGTCATAATGGACATCCAGTGGATGGTGCACTGGTGGGTGCTGGTTCTGGGTGCTGCCCATAAAGAACGACCCGTGATTTATTGAATTTGCCTGATTGTGAGGGCCAGACTATGATGGAACTTTGTAGTTTTCATTTGGTCCAAACTTTTTGGGAAATTTTTTTGCCAAGCATAATAATTGTAAACTAGTGTGGTTTCATTTCTTGGCATTTGTGGTTTTTTTTCAAAATTGGGGAAAATGATCAAGTGTTTCTTGAGGTTGCTGTGCCAGCCTTATGCAAATTTTTATACAAAAATCCCCCAGATTTTACATCAGATTGCAATACATAGCCAGTATTATTGAAGGATGATTAAATGTTTTTGTTTTAGGATTTTGTTTTTAGGCCAGCATTTGGCTGAGTTGTGTCTTATGCAACATTACAAAATTGAGAAACAAAAGGCAACAAAGCTCTGCACACACAGTTTGGGGGGCTTACATTGTCATCACAAACAAACAAATATCTTCATATAGAGATAAAGTTCCTGGCTTAACTGGTTTGCATTTGCCATGAGGAGTAGAGCTGTTACAAGCTGAGCTGATGAGGTGATCATAACTATTCCCTCACCTCCTATTGCTCATGACCAAATTGTAGCGAGCTTTTTATCATCACCCAACGCTGATTTCTTACTTTTTTGGTTGAATCTCTCCCTCTTCCTGTCTCTCCTTCTCTCTCAGCATGGGCCACTCCAGTTATTGTTTCAGTCAGGTCCAATAATTTTTGCCATTTTAACCAAGTGGGTGTCTGCATAATGGCAATGTCTTCTACAGTGTTGGCCTTGTAAGTTAGTCTGACCAAGTAGCCGTTTGCAATATAGGTCTCTTTACCGTAGTGTAGTGGCAGTTGTCGACTGTTGTTGAGGACGTGTACCTTTGCTGCTGCAGCGATGAGACAAAAGACAGAGGGAGAGAGCGCCACACTGTTGGAATAACAGAGGGTTGGTGGAGTTATTGCTTGTACTTCTGATCAAATCTCTCTTTTCACCGAATCACTGACACAAACAGTCGACTTTTCACCTTGCAAGTTCCAAACTGTCCCCACACATAACACCAACCAGACAAATAGGGGACGATCCAAGTTACTCATCTGTTTGTAGGATTTGTGAGGGAATCAATCACCGTTGTCTTAATTTTGGAGAGGACCTCTTCGGTTTTGGTTTTGAACTTTGATAGAACCTGTTTGATAGAACCTTGGGTGTAGTTTTGAAGAGAGAGCTCTATTTATGAAAATTTGAAGCCTGGTTTAGTTTAAGATGAGGGCATGAGGTCCATCTACCTTACACACAACTCAAACTAAAACATTCATGTAATAATGTTCTTCACCACCAAGAGATCTCGCCATGAAAACTTGTGTACTATTCATTGTTAAGAATCAATTAAAATTGACAACTTTGTCTAAAATTTATGGCTTAAATCTCGCGCTTTCAATAAAGTTGTTCCTTACTAACCCCAGAACCTGGACTTGTTTGACCAGGGACACCATGAGGCCACTCTAGGTGGTGGTTCAGGTTTTAACAAGAAGACGATCACATGGCTTGAATCCTCTTCTGATTTTGGCAAAATTGCAAGCCTTTGATCTGGATGCCCTAGAATCTGACCTAAAACTAGCTGACAGACTTGTTCTTGAGAACCTGCAAATACTAGAATCAATGAGTGTTCTGTAGTCTTGGATTTTGTTACATAGAGTAAACATGCCCTTCATCAAACACAAGCCAATGACCAAATACTTTTAGATCTTTCTGATTTATTGTCTGTTTGGAATTATGTAAAGAGTTGTGGGAACTCCAAGCTTAAGCTTTACATCACCATTTTCAGCTCCAAAGAGAAAGGAACAACCCAAAAAAAAAGCACAAAGCATGTGAAAATCATATAATGATTTTTTTTTAAAATGACCTTTTATTTGTAGATTTCATATTTTCTTGTCCTTTTTTAGTGATCTAAAGAGTTATAGTTGTGACAAATTTTTACATTCCCTCTTTGAACTCCAGAAACAAAGGAATAGCATCGAAAAGTCTCAAAGAAAACAAACATGTTAAAATCTTAAATAATATTTTAAGTTGATAACCATATATTGACCTTGTCTAATTTTGACAATCATATTTTTCTCATTTTATGTTTAATTTGAGTGTCCTAGACATCTATGGGTGTACAAAAACAAGCTCTACAAAAAAAACTTTTGAACTTGAGAAGCAAAAGAGCCATGTTTTTGGATTTGAAGCTCTATAAGAACTTAATTGTTCCCTCACCAACATGTTTACCCTAAGCTAGTTGTTTGATTTGGGTTTTTGAAATTTTGAAAATGGAAGAACCCTTGGTTCAAGGTTTTTAAAAAATTGTTTAAATAAGATAACTACCAGATCCAAAATTTTGAAAACTTTAAAAGAGACAACAACTTTCCTGAAAGAACTTGCAAAGTACTAGTGGTTTAGGGTAGTGTGACCACATAGAAAATCAGTTAGCTATTTCTATCATGTGAACACGACTTTGTTTTTAAGGTTATGGTTTTTGTTTTGAATGGTTGTCAACTTTCTTTGTGCAAACGGTGGATTTTATTTTATCATTGTTTGTTAGTGGTTGCAATGACTGCTTCAAGGAAACTTGTGAGCTTGTGTAGGAAATTTTGTTTGTTTGTATTATGTGAAATACGTTAACAACAAGCAATGGGTGGCCAAGGACGCTACAAACATTCAATGGAGGACGAGAGTAGGACGGTGCATGACAACATAAAAAGAAGAGTTCAAGGGCATATGGAGGCAGGTCTATTGGTTTGGTTGATTCTGTTGCAAAAGAATAGAGGTGGGAGTTTGTTGAGATTTATAGTTGTTGTTTTGATTTCCGTTACGCCACTGCACCATGGCAAGCTTTATGTTCTTGTTAGTATTAGATTTTATAAAGGGTTGATGTTGACGGCTGATGACGAATAAAAGAAGGTTCGAGCTATAAAAATAGGAACATGTAAAAGGATACATCTACATGGTACTTTGGTTGAACCTTTCTTCAATTCAATTAGTAGTGCAGATGTTTAAATGAGTGCCAGAAGTCTTAGTGGGGTGTCCTTGGGTTGGGCAGAACGTGAGTAAAAGAATAATAGGAATCGGATAATTAATAGAAATTTGTCCATAGGCCCTTTTTTTCACATAATTCTATCTTTCTTGAGTGGTTGCAAATCAACTTGGTATACATTACTCATCCTTGGTTCATATTTAGAAGTCAATATGTTTTTAAGATTAGACCAAATGTTCTTTTGCATTGTCGCATATTATAGAAAGAAGGTTAAAAGTTCATAGGGACTAACTAAACACTGACCTCAAACTAGACCCCATTAACTTTTGTATTCACAATGTGTGAATTTGTTCCTAACAACAAACTAAATGTTACTATAACTTGGTGTGTAACTTGATGTAATTGCACAATTACCTAGGTAATTGTTTAAAAGGGTAAGTTGAGTGATAGGATTCCATAATTTGGTCATGGTGCATTGACTTATGTTATGTGCACCATGTGATATTGTTTCCTTGTGATTAATTGTGGAATCACATGGGGAACCATGTGATTTTGTTTCCTTTTGATTATTTGGGGAACCATGTGGTGGATAAGCTTTAGGAAGTTTCTTGATTAGTTCCCTTTTGGTTAGTATATAAAGGGGTGTTTGTGACTTTGAAAAACACCTCTTCTTGTACAAAATTATGGTATGAATGCAAAGTTTATTAGAATTGAAGTTTTGGTTTTGAAAGACTTTTGATTTTGAATGGTTTTGGTGTTGTTTGTGTTTAATTCATGGTTGGAGAATGGTGAAGCTTGCATAGACAATAGAAAAGGTGAAAAAATAATTTTGCAACCAAGAACATAGATTTCATAGCTATGTAGTAATCATACATAATTTCGGTTCCAAACCCGTTCGTGTTGTACACTACCACTATAATAAGCTAGAAGAGATTGCAAGATATGTGCCACTGGAAATTCACATAAGAATGGAGCATTTTGTTCTAATAGGTCATTAACACCAAGGGGTTATAACATTGCCGGATTGGCAACCCCAAAAACATAAGCTACAAGAATTGTTTCATAGAATTTATCTATCTGCTGTGAATATTATGTGACTAGGAAATTTTCTTTCTACCCTTTTTTTTAAGGTTACAATAGGTTCTTTGAACAATTCCTTGATTTTATTTTGTGAAAACCATAGTTTTAAGTCAAAACTAATTCTTTGAGTTTGTTTGGAAAACAATTGGTTGAGGGTTGGTTCATATATCCAACCCTTACAAGCCAGTTTTTTCTTTGGAAAGAAAGAAAGAACCACACCTTACTAGAATCAACATTCTTCGAAGACACACATGGTGCTTTGCATGAATCAAAAAACACCTACATTGGTATCATGGTTTAAATTAAAAACCTCGATTTACTTTTGATTACTACTAAACATTGTAAGTATCTAGTCCTAATGCCCACTTACACTAGGAGTCAAGGCCAATGTTGAACTCAAATCAAGCATTCCTATTGGTGCAAAAGTTGAAATCAAGGGCTTTACACTAGGAATCAAGGCTGAAATAGAAAAAATATTTTCAATCTGCCCCAAGTTACTAATAAATGCTGAACTTTATGGGCCTTGTATTGGCCCCAAGGCTGAAAAAAGGATACCATTGAATTTGGGAAGCCAATTTGCAGCCTTTGGGGCCAATGTTCCAGTATTTATTAATATCCTCACATCAATGTTCTAGCATAACTTGGGGCCCAAACATCAAGCCAAAAATTGCTCAAAGTTGGCCCCAAGTTTTTTGAGCCCTGACTCCTAGTGTAAAGTGGGCCTTAGTATCATGTCCTAAGACTAACTAACGCAGGGTTCCTGAGACCAGATTTGGTATTTTCCACGTTAAATGTAGCCACAAATTGGGTGCCATTTCTTTTGTAAAGTTTGAAGTAGAAAAGAGCAAATTGACATGAAGTTTGTCAACTAATGGTGCATTCACACTTGATGTTAAGTCAATGTTAAAATGAAAATCTAGGTGGCATCCTAGGTGGAACCCAATGTTAAATGGGTGATAGCTTAATGTTAAATGAATGAATGGTAGCGGAACATAAAATGCTCATGGTAATTTAGGTGTAAGTCCTAAATGACTAGCATGGTGTGAGGTGACTCAACACTAGAGTCCCTAACACCAAGTGTGAATGCACCTTATGTACGGGTTAATCAGATCTCCGTTTTTTCACATGTTAGGGTTATGGCTGTTGTATGCATTAGAAAATGAACACTTTCTATTACATCGGCAACCCAAGAGTGATGATTGTGTTATAACCAGTGTTGGGCAAGTAAGTACCCTGGTTTGGTGGGTTAGAACCAACCATTGCTTTCGGGTTAGTAAAATTCAAACTGGATTGGGGGGTTTTAGGGTTTAGGAAAAGAACTGGTTTAGGAACCCAAATCAAAATTGAATTATTTTAAGAACTAGACCTGAAACTGGGTTCCCAGTTCTGTTTTATGTGTGGAATTAAACTTTGGAACTGGGACGGAAACCAAAACCAGACTAGAACTGGGGGGGGGACTTACTGGACGGGAAATGCATCTGTTTTTGAAAACTGGAAATGAAACCAAAATTAATTTCTTATGAACAAGCAACCTGAAATTTCTTTAGATTGCCAGTTGCAGTTGCCAAACCCCCCAAGTGTTCTAATTTAATTTTGAGGACCCTAAAAATGGGGGTTTAGGGTTTAAGGTTTAGGTTTTAGGGTTTAGGGTTTGGGGGTTTTTTCTTTGAGTGTTTTTTTAGGACCCTCCCCAGACCAAACTTCTCACTATATACCTTCCAAAATCCCCAAGGTACAATACACAGCCTGTCAACTGGGCCTTCCGGGATTTCGGAAGATACAATTCCCGTTTAGTTATTTTATTCTTTGTGTTGTTGTTGTTGTCGTCGTCATCCTCGTGCTTGCTTGGGGAGATTTGCTTTGCAACTATTATTGTTTAGGGTAAGTATGGATATAAAGCAAGCCAAAAGAAAAAAAACGTAGCGAGAATTGAATTTTTAAGTAGGTGAAGGTTTTGTAACTAGGACCTTTCGAATTTGAGGTTGGTAGGCCGAGAGGGGAGGGGTCAAAATTCCCAAAAAATCTTAGTTACAAAACCCTTTTTCCTATACATGAGCAACAACAACCGTTTCTTCATAAAAAGTAAAGCACCGTCCAACACTTGGTTATAATCAAGCAAGCCTTCAACTTCAACCTCATGGGCATGATGGCCCCACTTGGAAGACACTAGCAAAATAGTTGCAGTGAGTTCAATACAGTGCTATGATCAATCAATGGTGTCAGCGGAGAAGGTGCTGCTCCCCAACGAAGAAGAAGACAGAAATGTTCGATTGTTGTACTCAATTTTGTAATCAAACTCCTTGAATCTCGCTTGCAATGGAAATTGGATTGTGTGATATGTGGTAGGGTCCTTTAGAAGGCGAAAGAATCATAACAATGTCTTACTTACTTACTTACAATTTAGCGTCATTAAGTGGGCCAAAAAAAAATTTGAACCATTTCTCGATTTGTGGGTGTCATCTTGTGCAGGGGTCATGCTAATCTTCTTTGTATCATTCCAATTTTATCAGATGTCTCCGAAGAGACTTGATGTAGAGCACTTTCATTTGGTTATTCATCTTCCTCAACCGATTGATTGGCTTGCTCAAAATTCCAGTATTTTTTATTGCTAAAAATGATGTTGTAAAATGATTTAGATTTTTTTTGGGTTCTTCTACTTTTTATTTTTTTTAAAAAAACATTTCATGCAAGATACGTTCATTAAATGATATTTGGATTGGTAAAATTGCTAAAGTTTTACAATGGAGAAAATGGAACTAGGTACTTTTTAATTTCAAAAATGTAAAGTCAGTACATTGATTTTAAATATTTAGTCAAAAACCCATCTGTAATTTTTAAAATTGGACTTGGGTAATAAATATCCGAATGTAAATGTTGTTAATATTTTAATTTATGTAGATTTACTTGTTAGAATATTTTTTTTATTCTAAATATTTATGGCCCAATTCCAAATTAAAGCATGTTTCTATACATATATATATATTACTTATATTATCATTTTCACAAGATTCACTTTTGTCCCTTATATGTTTTCTTGTCAAAATTTTCAAAAAAAATTCACGAAAATCTTTAATATTTCAACAAATTGCCCATGAATGGTCTCCATTTATGAGATCTCCCATTCCATTTTTGCTTTGGATCACAATGAACCATTTGGTTAGTAGGTCAAATAGCACATTTGAAAAGCAATTAGAAAAATGAAACCCTTCATTTAATACAAAGATCAATTGTCCAATATTAATAAACCCCCATGTAGTAGTTATTGCCAAAATTTAAACTTAATAATTGTTCAAGCAAAAGATCAATAAGCAAACATGTTATGAAACTAACAAAATTTGAGCATGTACATTAAATTACCAATGACAATTAGGAGTAGCTGATTGTGCACAACTAGATGACACACATGATTATGTGTTTAAATTTGTGACAAATTGTCATGACTAGTAATGGATGTTAGGTTTTGGCAAAGTATTTGAAAGGTGGAAAAAAATCTAATACAAATCAATCAATGCCAAATTATCATGTTAAATATTTTGATTTAATTGATTTTGAGTATTGAAAAGGACTTGGTGGCTCCATCTTCTCATTCATGCTTTTTATATTGTTCTAAGCATATGATAGAAATGATTCATGTGTATGGATCTATGCTTTGTCTCTTGAAACATGGTACTTCATTTATAACTTGATTAACTACCTAGAAAATGGGACCTAAAATATGAAGCATTGCAACAATAATTTGGTTCAAGTTCCAAATCGAAATAATTTAATCTAGTTTCCCATAAACCTATTAAGCGTAACCAAATTAAAAACCAACATGACAATCCAACTTAAACCTAAAACTAACCAAACATGGTTATTACCAACGTTAGTCCAATATATAAAGTCATTGATTAATATCAAGTACTATATCAATTTAATATCTTTTGTCTAAATATTTGATTTTGCATTGGGATACCCTAATATTAGGATTCTTTTTAAAATAATGAATACCAAACCAACTTGGTAATAAGATTTTGATACCAATCTCAATATCGTAATATGTTTGTCATTTTGGCAACAGATCATCGAATAATTAATTAAATTTTAAATCTTAACTTCAACATTTGATTTTTTTTAATTCTGAAATTTTTGACAATTAACGATTATATAAAATAATAAACAAGTTCTTGTCATTTTTATGGAGTAGTCTGGTGTGTCTAAATTACTTCAGTTTCAAGTTGTCATCCTTGAAAGCTTGTGATTCAAAATTGACAATGGAAATTTTGATTTTATTAAAAATTCAACACAAATAATATATAACTTTTCAAAAGTTTGACAAAATAAAAAATAATTTAATTTATGGCAAAATGCTAAAGGTAATATGGTACTCATAATAAGGAGGTCACCTCTTTGCTCCTTTAGTATCAATCCTTGCTACTTTTTGTGAATTGTGAGAATTGTGAGCTATGGTGGCAGCTTCTAGTTTTTTTTTGGTTGGCTAGCAACTTTTTATCGTATTTATGGAAGGAAAGGAACCCAGGAAACCTTCCTCATTTTCACTTTGCTCCTTTCTTTTGAAAAGAGGAAAGTAAGTTGTGAAGTGAAATTTCTTTCCAAGGAGATCTAAGATCCCCCCCTCCCCCCCTCCCCTTATTTACAATACCTTAAACAACAAGATGAAAATACTTTGAAAATATACATTGATACTGGTAGCCATTGCATATATCAATATATATCAATTAAAATTACATTATACATACCAATGTTGATGCCATTGTAAAAGCCCATTCACAATGTTTGTGCTATTGTACCAAATTAATATCTAATTTTTAAAAAATTCAAATACCAATGTTGGATTGGTATTTCATTTTTGTTTAAACCTCTTTACCAAGATTATATTAAGATACAAATCTCATTTATACTAAACCAACATTAATTGTAACTTGGGTTTTTTTTTTTTTTTTAGTTTTATGAAATTTTTTTTTCTCCAAAAAATATTGCAATAAATGACAAAACATTTGAAAGGATTGAAGATTTTTTTAAAGATTCTTGTTCAATGACTTTTTTTTGGTGAATTTTCATCATTTTGTGGAAAATATTTGGAAAATAAAATATTTTATCACACATTCCTTGGGTATTGAAAAACAATTTTTGTTTAAAACACCAAAAATTGGCACAACTACTTAAAACATGAAAGGGTGCTTAAGATTTTTCTACTTTCATATTTTGAATATCACTAAATTTGGCTAAACATTCTTCTAAATGATTGCTAGTTGAACAAAGTCACAAAATTGAAAAACAAAACAAAAAAACATCATTCCTACTATAGCTGGAAATATTTTATTTTATTAATGAAAAATGATGGAAACAAAACCCCCCCCTCAAAAAATAGTCATTCATGTGTTTTTTCCATTTAAAAAAATTGCCAACATGCAAAAAAAATTCAAAAAAAAAAAAACATTGATAAATATCTAAACCTCTTAGGGTAGATAGGCTGATGAGCGAACATTTAAGAATTCAAATGTAGTTGACTCTTCACACATTGTTCCTTTGATTTTGAAGCTCAAAGAACATTTTTAACCCTCCACCTAGCGCTTCCAATGTCACAAAATCTCTCAATTCAAAAAAGGAATGAGCAAAACATGGGGAGTTTGGTGCAAGGGGTTTTAATGTTCGATGATAGGCGACTTAAAGTAGATTAAATTTTCGAACTTAAGATCTTTGATTGTTGCATATTTGCCTCTAGAATAGATAAGAAGTTTTGTAAAGCACTAGTTGGTGCACCCATCAGGTATTGAATCACTCAAAACAGATTAAAAATGAGAAAGATATGGGGGAGGAAGTAGAGAGAGGTCTAAATATTTTTTTCAAAAAAATTGAAGCAAACTATCACTCATCCTCTTTTTGTTTTCTGTAGTTGCTCTTTTCCTTCAAATGCTCAAAGAACATTTCTGAATCCAATGACACAAAAATTGCTCAATTTGGTTAAGGAATTAGGAAAATATTGAAAAATGTTCAAGGATAGGTACATGTTCGATGATGGGCAATTTAACCCTAACAGAAAAGTTTCACACTGAACTTAATTCACAAATCTCAATCTTGCGGCCTTGTGAACTGTTGTTGCTCCTCACAACAGTTCAGAAGAGAGAAGCAGGAAAAAGTTTGAAGAGAAACTCAAGCAACAATCATGAGTGTCTTTTATTACAAATACAGTACTTATACTTCTCTTCATTTTTCTTCTCTCCCCTGACTAGCCGCCTTTGTAACACTCAATGATGAAACCCTGGCAAGCCTCATTAAACAAACCACCATTGATGTGGTCAAACCAAGGCTACTACACCAGATCCCATCAGAACTCTGAAGTTAAACGCCTTTGGGCCGGAGTAGTACTGGGATGGGTGACCTCCAGGGAAGTCCCGGTGCTGCATCCACTTAAACAAGAGCAAGAGAGTACTCAAGTCCAAGCAAGAAGCACAAAAACCCAATTAGTTTAGCATGTCTTCAAGCATCTTCACCAGCAGCAATCAAGTATGTGCCTTGTACACCATACTTTGGGTAAAGTGCAGCCTTCAAATAGGGTTGCAAATAGGGTTTGGACCTGTAAAAGCTGAACACTGTACAATGGCCTCCACAAAGGCCCAATGGACAAAAAACACGGATTGCTTCTGATTGACTTGTCATGATGAACGGTCATAATGAATTTTTTCATTTATATGGGTTTGGGTCGAGGAAGCAATCAACACAACGATCCTTGGCGGCTTCAGCACAAATTATACTGTTTTGAGGAATTCCAAAAAAAATTCAAAGAATACTTTTCTCAAAGAGGAAAAATAAAAAATAAAAAATTGTGAAAAAAAATAATTTTTAAAATATAAATTAATTATTCAGTGGACATTTACGAAAGCTGCCCGGGTACTACGGTATGTTGGATGTGATACACATTGATAGATAGAGGCCCAAATATGGGGGTGTTAGTGGACCATGATGATTATGTATGTTAACAAGCAACTCCAGACTCCAGACCTTCCTTCCCATGGGACCCTTTGGCAGTTGGAGCCTCTAGAGGTAAGTCCCTCTTGTTAGTTTAGCTCACCTTCATGTACCAAATGAAGCTGACAGGAGGGTGGTGGTCTATGCACACCTTCCAACACCATTATTCCTGTGTCCACCACAAAGCTCTGCAAGCAATTTAGCCATGGTCCATACCTGCTAATTTGGCCAGGTTTTCAAGTCTTCTTAAAAGAATGGACCTGGCTACCCACTGCCCATTCAAAAAAGCAACCCAATTCATCCCTTTATAATTGTACATAACCCACTAACATAGAACCAACTAGCGCTATTGGAAGGTAACAAAAAGAGCTGCTGCACACAACCAAGTACTACTTCCTGTGTACCCAAGGTTAGTTGTTGACTTGTTCCTTTGGTGGAAGGTTGGAAATGTGGCCACATTTCCATGCAATATTGGTGAATCAAGAATATTACATATAGTAAAGGACGTCGTGAAGCATCAATTCATTCATCTGTTTCAGTATGTTTTAAAGGCTGTTGGGAAATCATTTTGCTCCTTGAATATGTCTGATATGGAGAGAGAACCCAAACCAACAGTCAAATCATTCATGCCAAGGGCAGACTCAACAGGGAATTACAAAATTATTGTTGTAAAGATCTGACCTAGAAAATGGAGAGCATATATATGGGATCGGATGTGAACTTTTTGGATAGTAAGTACATTGAAGCATAAAAACACATGCAACACAACCAATGAGCCTACCTTAAAAAAAGTAAGAGACACCAACCAATCCCGCCTTGCATACAACCAAACAAGAACATACATGAAATTACAATCCAAGGAGAATTGAACCTTAGGCCCCAACCCCAATATGCATTACATTTTCAATAAGGGTGATTTGCACCCACAAACAAGTTCCCCACCCTCTTATGGTACCCGGCCAGTTTTTAGCCCAGTTCTCAATGTGAGAATTGACGGGTATTAGGGTTTGAGGATTTGTGATTCTCAGGATGATAATCACTTTCTCGGTTCTCACCCATTTTAATTTGAGTCCTGGGAACCAAGCTTTTTTTTTTTTTTTAATTAAAAAAAGTGAAAATCAGATGGGTTCTATGAAAGAACTTAATATGTGAGTGAGTGAAAGCACAATTTGAATTGTTGTGTATTAAAAGTTTTTTATATAATTGTAAATGAACTTAAAATGTAAAATTATGTTCCACATGAACATTGTTAATTTTTTAATTATTCATGGTGCAATAGACTTTATTAAAAATCACATAAAGATTTATGAATGAATTTAAAGAAAATAATGGACTAATATTAGTGAACTTTTGCACCAATGACACTTTCTCAATCACATAATAAATATTTGACATGTGAACTCAAACAAAATGTAATATAAGATTTTTTTTTTAAAAATAAGACAACATAAAATGAGGTGTTTAAGAATACAATGTGTTGAAACTTTCCTTCTTACAAAAATGTCTAATTTTTAAATCTTAATATTGCATTATCAAGTCTCATTAGTTCATTTCTCATTCAAAATTTTATGTTTGTACATGAATTTTTCAATCAAATGTATGTTTAACCATGGACACACTTGGGGTTACCCATATCTTTTAATGGAAACGTAAAGAAATATAAATTGGATGCATAAGTTGATAATTATCAAATAGAAAGAATGTTATCTAACATCAAAAATGAACTCTCAAAAGGTCAAAAGTGAACCAACTAATCATGTGTTCACTCATATGCATATATTGCAAGCATACATAAAATTTTAAAATACAAATATTGTGCCAATGATGACTAAAGCACACAACACAACCCATTTTCTACACACAATAAGAACACCTAGCCCATGATGGAATACAAATGGAATAGATAAACTAATACCTTAATCATATATAATTCATGTAGGTTGGGCACATCAAAATTTAGTGGTAATGTCCATTAAATGTATGTTTCCACCACCTAATAAACATCACTAATGGTAAGTAGACTTGACATCTACATTGTATTGCACCTTCTTTGAACACTAGATAAGAAAATGTTTCTAAGTTGAAGAATTGATGATTGTAGAATTGGGTCCATAAGTTTAGATCATGATTGTTCAAACAATTTCAAAGCTTGTTCTTAATGAAAGTTATAAAACTATAATTGTGTTTTTCTTCAATCGGGCCAAACATTTGCGTGCATGCCACCTCAACTAATTTCATTTATTTTGAAATCTTATGCTTGAAAATGGCAAAGAGAAAAAATTTGCATCACATTCTAGTCACTAGGTTCCAATCATTTTCTACCTACATGGCAAACTTAGATTTTAAAATCATGGTCAATTTGAAAAAACTTGCTTGTAAATCAAGGTCATGGGTTGAAAGTAGACCTAAGATCCAAATGGAAGTGTGATTTATGCACTTGGGTGCATAAAATGTACATATGATTATATTCAAACATGTGTAAGAAAATCATTCTTCTACAGTTTTTGGGATGTCTACCCAAAATTGGAAGTAAATGATTCCAATAGTTGGACATGGATCACTTCATAGTTTGGGAAATGTCTTTATGTCTTTATATTCATGATCAGGTTATGGGTTACCTTTTCACAAGCAAGTTTCGTTTGCTCACCAAATCCTTTAAATCTCATTTGGTGACTAGAATCACCACACTATCAAGCTTCTCCCCCATGTAGATGAAGCACTTAACTCCAACAAAAAAGAAGATATAATATTCATTAATCCAAAGGTGAGGCGTAATTCACTAATTTGAATAATTATGGAGATTTTAAATGAAATAAATTCATCATACCTATTCTTTTCATCTTATTTAAAATTATGTCATTAGAAAGTCATTATGTAATTATCATATTTCATTACTAGTTGAAATAATACACTATTAATTGAAGTAATTCACTATAGTAAATAAGTTTAAATTCTATTCTTTTTTTAATAACCTATGTTATTATGGGTTATTCTAAATTATTCCAAACAAGGTTATTATAAATTATTTCAATTTAGGTTTTTTAATTATTCTATGATATTTTAAATTATTCTAAGGTTATTTAATATAAGGTTGTTTTCAATTATTCAAAATTATTTCAAGGTTGAAAACTTTATAATAACTAAGAATAGCCTAGGATAAAATAACTTATGGTGGAATATTTTTAATAGTTAAAAATAAACTAAAGTAAAAGAATTTAATATAACCTAAGGTGTAATAATTTTAAATAGCTTAAAAATTCTAAAACAAAATAATTAAAAACAGCTTATCATGGAATAACCTAAAATAATTACAAATAACCTAAGGTGGAATAACTTAAAATAATTAATGGGCATAAGCATGGTAAAGTGAACAACTAAATCTCCTTAACAATTTACTTGACAAATAGAAAGAAAATAACAACAAAATCCATCATAAACCATTTGTACTTGAATGATCAAAAACAAAATAACTATTCATTATTCTACATTAACTTTCAAACTCCACATCTTAAAAATAGGTTGAAAGTAGATTTTTAAAAATACAAGTAGATTTTGTAATATAATTTTCATCTATTTTTTGAAGTGTGGACTTTTGTAAAGTATGTGGTAAATAGGTTTTAATAAACATGTTTCTTATTTTTTATATGGCCACCCCTCAAAATAATAATGAGATCTATATCCCCCCAAAAAATTAAACAACTAGGTTTTAAAAGTAAATTAAAATAATCCCCATTTACAAATTTACCACCTAGCAAATGGGGACATTTTTGGTTTACTTTTAAAATTTGTTTGGTCCTAATTATTTTAAGAAGTGAATTTTTATAATAATAATAATAGAGGTGTGGGATTATGTATAATTATATTCCCATCCATTTTTATGCTAATTATTTGGTTTTATATGCATGATACAGGGTAAATCTAAATACACTCATTTTTTGGATTTTTTACCATTTTTTACCCTAATAATAACTTAAGTTGGAATAATTTTTAAAAATAAAATAAAATAACTTAAAATAATTGAAATGGCCTAAGATGGTATAGTCTAAAATAATTTAAAATAGAATAGCCAAAAATAGTTTAGAATAGCTTAAGCTAAAATAACTTATAATATCTTAAGGTGGAATAGGCTACAATAACTAGAAATAGTTTACTGTTATAACCTTAACATAGGGTTTGCAACTATGTGTGAAATGCAAGGACCCATGAACCCAAGAATGTGTTTAGGTATGAAACACACTCTCACAAATGGGGGAGAGTACAAAGGATGAAGCCCAATGATTCCCAAGTGCATTCCCACCTCTAAGCTTAAACATTCTTCAGTGATCGATAATGTACAAGTACCATGAAGGAAAGGTGAAAAGCCTTTGGGAATTGCACTCATGTAGGAGTTGCAAAATGTTCAAAGCCTTGGTTGGAAAGGCAAACAAACACCAAATTGGGCCCCCAAGAAACCATTAAAAAGGTCTTGAAACTTTGATGCTTAAAGTGCCCTTACATTGTCCATTTAAACTTGATTACATAAGTTATGATCCAAAGAAAGGGCGGGAGACAAATTGGAAATTTGATTCCTAACCACAAATCCTTCAAAAGTAGGGGGTCAAATGAGGTCCAATTAAAGCGTGTTATACATTGTTGGAAAGATATTTTCAAAGGCTATAAGATATTGTCCTTTCATTCTCAAAATAAACTTGATTTGAGAAATATATGAATGTCCAAAGTTTTGAGACAACAAAAGTCCTAGTTTTGAGACTCCCATTTGGGAGTCCCAAGGAAAAGTGACATTTGGATGTAATCCTTGTGAAGAGGCACAAAGTATATTATAGAGAGGAAAGTGGTGCTTCCTCTTAAAGGTTACAGGTTGTGTAAAGCTTGTGTTTGAAATTGTCCTTATTAAATCTGTCACACCACTTCCACTTAACCTACATTAATTACCTTATTTTTGTGGTTGTGTAAGTTGATCTCATCTTGAATTCTCACTTGTGAGTTCATCTTAGTCACATTGCGAAATTCCAGCACGCCCTTTTACCCACAAAGTGCTATGAGTTAAGAAGCGTGCCCCAATTTTTTTTTTTCCACTATTTTGTTCTAAGACCCGCCTTTGAATCTCTTGAAGAGTTTGGGGGCGCATCATCTAGATTAGAATAATTTTAAATAAATTAGGGTGGAATACCATTAAATGGCCCAAAATAATAAAGAAAAACCTATGATAAAATAATTTAAAATAATTTAAGGTGGAATAACCTATAATAGCCAAGGAAAGCCTATGATAATATAGCCTAAAGTAAAATAATTTATAATAGCCTAAGGTGGAATAGTCTAAAATAACATAAAATAAAATAAGCTAAAATAAATAATTTTAAATTTTAAAAATACATTAAGGTAAATTAACATAAAATAACCTAAAACTAGCCTAAATCTTAGCCTATGGTAACTTAAGAATAGCCAACATAACTCGCATTAACTTAAACAAAACCTAAAATAACTTACACTAACCTAAGAGTAGTTTTAAACTAATATAAAAACCTAGCCTATGGTAACCTACACATATTAAGTTAGGAAAAAAATGTGCATAATAATATGTAATGAAAAATCATTTCACTTATTTAAATAATTGTGCAATAGTTAAAGATTTGTTCCTTTAACATGGAAGTGAAAGGAAGAGGGTGAAAAATTCAAACCTTCACACTTGCACCATAAGTTAGCATCCTAGGTTAAACTAGGTTTTTAGTTTAGCTTAGTGAATTAACTATTAGTTAATTTGATTAGCTAGTAACGAATTAACTATTAATAAATTCATGTCCACAACAATTGGTCCTCGTTCACAAAAGGGTTGGTCACTTTCAGCATGGTAAACTTGTTCAACTCCAGTAAAATTTTAATGAAATACAAAGTACATTATGACACATATTGACATAATGATTGTTCATGTTGTGTGTTATGACATTATTAACACATATAACCATTGTTGTCCACAATTATACACAAAACAAGATAAACCTTCTGAGGAAGTGCATCACATCAAATTACCCTATTATCAAGGGCCCATTTAAACTAGATAACAATTTAAGAAATTCCTTATGTAGTTCCTAAACCTTGACCTTTTGAACCCATAATCCACCACTTGATAAATCATGTGATTTAAGTACTCCATTTAAGTTGAAGAAACAACAAATACTTGCTAGGATGTAATTTATGGTTATATTCCTTAAGTAGATCAAACACCTCTTGTAGGTGTTATGTGTGATCTCTTAAAATCAAACCAAAAGTAATGATATCATCAATATTGCATTTGGATTGTCCTTTGGGCAATAATTTTTATATATCAACTTTGAAAGGACCTCAATATTTATAATAAAATTTATAAGAAATTGGAATATGGTGAGTGGTTATTAAAGGAATGCAAATTTGAAAAGTTTGGCGTCATGCCACTTCTGTAATTTTAGTTATAAACTTTAAACAACTTGAAAGTCATTAAAGTTTCTCAAATCCATATATGATTCAAGTTGGGGTTTTCTATGTTAAATTGTTTCATATAAGCACAAACTAAAAGCCTTTAAAAAGGTATGCATTCAATTTTTAGAAATAACTTCAAAGTTTAGAGGTTGGATTTTTCTTGAATTTTCATAAATCTAACTTTAGGTCAAGAATGGGTTTAAGAATGGGTTCATGATTCCTATTAGGGTAGATTATTTTTTTGGAACGTGTTGTTTCTAGTTGCTATAATGGATTTTGATTCACATGTGCATTTTGAAATTATTACATATTATTGCTTTTGAATTCAATGTTTTGTCATTGTTTGATGGAAGTTGTGCATATAAACTAAGTTTCAATTCTCATGTGTGAAGTGTAAATTGAATGTTGGTGCTTCAAGTAAAATTATTGTTTCATTGCTATATTGATTGAACATGCCTATGTTACAATCTTAAACATCAAGAACTTTCATGAAATTGTAATTTGATATGGAACACTTTAAGAGGTTGCAAATGATAAGGAGTTTGGTATGGAACACATGTGGGAAATTGCAAATGATAAGGAACATGAATGATGACCACAAGATGGTTCAAACTTCTTAATGTGTACCATCCAAAACAAAGTAAAGCCCATCTTGGCCTTAGTCTTGGCTTGGGTAATAATTTGATTAACTCAAATTTGGATCATCATTTGGAGTACTAGGAAAAAACCACATGGGTTAATCAAACCACACCCAAGCATGGGTTTGAATGAAATTTCATCTTCTCACAATGTTTTTGTGATGGTTTATTTTTGTTGTTTTGTGTTACATTAGTTTGGTCATTTTAAATATATTGGTTCATTGTTTTGCTAGGATGTCATCTCCATCACACTTTGTAGTTTCACCACACCAAAACTTTTGTGAGTCTTTTACATGTATGAGCAATTTGTTGAAATGGTACAAAGAAGAGTTTTTGAAATGCATTAACAAAGAGTATGATTCAACAATTGAGAGGTTGGATAGGTTGCATGAATTAGAGAATTTGAACGTGAAATATTGGGAAAATATACAAGATTTGTCTAGCAATTAAAATCAATATCCATGTTTTTTCATAGTCTTTAGAATTGTTTGGTGATTTGGGTTTTACTATAAGTGACCTTTTTAGTAATGAATAAACATGCATTTATGAAAAGAAGGTCAATGTGAGGGGATTCAATGAGTAGAGGGTTGATGTGAAAGCTTTTAAAAAGAGCCTTATTTTAATATAGAAATCTTTGAACTTTGACATCTTGCAAGCAATAGGAGTTCAATTTTTTAAAACCCTTAATACATATCAATTGAGAACCTAATAGTAATTGAATCAATGAGTTTTTTAGGGACAAGTCTCTTGATTCCTTGTTTATTTGCAACTTGGACTTCTAATACTTCAAAGATGTTTGTCATGGTTAGATTATGAGGAAGGGATTTTGTTAAATCTTTTCCATTTCACCTATTTGATGTATTAATATTTACATGTAACATTATTCTTGAAGAATGGAATTGTGAACAAAATTGTGGTCATGACATATGCAAGGTTCCTTTACACATTTTGGTCATGATTCAAAACTTGTCTTACAAAGACAAGGTGAGAATTTCTTTGTGGTCGAGAAAGGAGACTTATTAGTCTTACATAATTGATGGCATGTACACTTATGGGTCATTGATTCTTCTTAATACTTGCAAAATCATATGAAATTAGGTGAATTATCTTGTTAATTCTTACTTGAATTTCATGATGTCAAGACTTGGTTTTAGGTTTATTTTGCATATGCATTCTTCTAAACAAATTCATTTTATTACATTTCATGCAAGTAGAGTAATTTAACAATTTGTAAGACTTTGGTTGAGTTTTGATTATGTTTGGTTTAAGTTTCATCATTTGTTTGCATTTTCTTTATGCAAGCTCATTAGTTTGTAAAATTTAAATTGCACTTCATGGTTTTTGGACAAATATAGTTATTTCACATGACCATATTGTGGCTTCTATGCTAACAATGTTTTTGTTGGTCCCACCACATTTCTCTATGTTACAAGGTGTGTATGCATAAACAAACCAATCCCAATATAACAAATATTTAGTTCTCTAAGTATTAAAGGTTCAAAATTAATGTGGTGGCAAAATACAACATCAATTTACATTGACATGATTGTCATTCATTTAATAAGTTATTAAATTCCAAAATATGAAAAATTAATAGCAAAGATATAAGACACAAAAACACTCAAAAATGCATGTAACAACTATTGTTTGTTTTTAATGAGTGTTTAATTAAAAATAACAATGAAAAAGCCAACCAATTTAAAAGCATTGTATTAAACACATTTTCAACATAACCTCTTTAAAAAACTATCAAATTGCATGTTTAGGAACATTCTTGAGTCATTGATTTTGATGAATTAATTATTTGAAAATAATAGTTTACAAAAGATTACAATATATTTATTAGATACATTTGTGAATGACTCTAATAATAATTTAAGCACATGTGTAAAATGTTGTGAAATTGAAACCAAAATACACAATATGAATTTCCTAAAGGTGGTATGTCATCTAGACCATATGTTTTAATTATTTTGAAATGTTAAGGAAGTAAGTGCCTCTAAATCATCCATAACATTGTCAAGTGTATTTCAACTATTTGTAACATCATGAAGATGTTTCTTGTTAGGTTGAAATTAGTGTCCAACCTTCATTGAGATTTCTATAAGATGCACATTGTGATGGATATTTTTGTGTTTTGATGTCCTCAAGCTATAGCACCTTGTAGTTTGATTTGAAAAATCTTGTTGAATGGGAGATGAGTTGCTTGATACCTTAAAATGTGGCAAGATTAAGTGAAATATGATTGTAGTGTGTTTAGGATGTTATGAATTTTTATTTAAAGTATGGTGTGATTACCATGGGGATTACGTGTGTTTTTTAACTTGCAAGTTGGAATGCAACCATGCTAATAAAAAATACTCACACAAAAAAAGTTATTGAAACCACCTACGAAACCTGAAGAAGACTATTCATAATATGAATGATTGCAAACACAACATTCACATTTTAACATTGAAAATGTACAATCACCAAAGATTTGTTTAACCCACATTTTGCAAATTATGTTTTCATGAGCTTTGTTGTTTCACAATCTCCATTTATATTTTTATGATCAATAAACCTTTGTTGATCCACAATGTCCATTTATATTTCATGATTACCAAAATTTTGTTGATTTATAATTTTCATTTGTGTTCATGATCATCTCACACTAAAGCTTCTTTTGATCCACTATTTTGCATTGTGTTTACATGATCACCAAAGCTTCAACAAAACTTTGGTGATCCAAAATTCCACTTTTATTTTCATAATCATCAAAACTTGTTGATCTAATCTTTTAATATATCTCAATCCTCATGCAACCTTTGTTTCTGCATTGTTCATGTTTCATTTGTGGAATACAAATTGACATACTTGTTCAACAATGTCCAAGGTCATAAAAATGCACATTCAAAAATGGAAAGAAAAAGAAGCAAAATCAAATTGATTAGAGAAATTTTCAATCACTATACACAAGTAAATCATTTTTGCCAAAATTTGGAAAAAAAATTGTGTAGAGAAATCTCAAGTCATATGTTGTGACACATATGATTCAATTCAATGTATATTCTATTACAAAAAGCAAAATTATGTTCGAAATTAAGCCACACTACATAATATGTTCATTATGGATTTACATAAGTATTTAACATTTAAGTGCTCCCAAAAATTTCAAAAACGTGGAAAAACATTATCAATTTACTTCCAATTTTTTTAAAAAGATATACCTCATTATCACATGCAATTATTTTTTTCCAAATTTCTAAAGTGGAAGTAGACCGTATGCATCTCATCCTAAGGTAGATTTGGAATTTATTGGCGACATTATCTCCAATAAACAACAATATAGCCATAACTTTTTGAGGGCAAAAAGAAAAGTGACAACATTTTTTCAAAAATCAAAATTTCCCTTTTTCTATTGATTTTCAAAAAAAAGTAAGACATCTATTTACTGTTTATTGTTTACAATTTTACGTCCATTTGGAACTAGAGAGTCCATTAAATGAAAGGTAGATCATGGAGGACAAATTGTCTTCTGGTATTAACAACATGCCACAAACTTGGCCAGGGCGACTGTGTTCATAGTTTGCATGAGTTCAACAAGAGTGCTCGTGTGGGTGAAGGGCAGGGCCAAACAAAAGCGTTCCTTAACTTTTTATGTATTTAAACAGGCAAGGAGCAGGTGCTCTTCATCCTTTACCTTCCCCAAGTCGTAGCCTCGACAAAGCCTTTCAGCATATGGCACACCCTTCCACGCACCTAGCACTACTTTAAGCTACATGTTACCACACAAGGTGAAGGATAATATGCGGTTAGCTTTCATTGAAAAGCTCTTTACCATTCGTGAAATCGAGACCAACGTATAGACAATATACTTGCGCTTTAAGGGTATATTGTACGAGAGCAAAAACTACTTATGTGACATCATTTATGTTCAGCTATAATATATATTACAACATTGTGTGGGGAAAACTTGAACGGGTGGGGCCCCAGCCTCTTGAATTTCAACCTATATGTTGTGCGTGTTGCACCAAGGTACCTAGCTTCTTGCCCAACCTCTTACCCTTGCTAGATGAGTCGGATCTATGTGCGTTATCTCAAGAACCATTCTCAGCGACGATTAAGCAGCTCCCGCCTAGAGTGCACAGGTCGCTATAAGCTGAGGTGTCGTTTTTAACGATGGTTGAACTGGAGGCAAAAAACCCGCCACCTCATGGGGCTAATTCTAGAGTGGTCATTTTTTCATGGATCTAGCTCAAACATTTTTTTCTCGTAACAAGCATAGCAAGCTGGGCTTCCCATGCCTTTCCCAAGATGCGATCTTTAGTGACCGTGCTCACACAGTTATAGTACATCAACGCTTGTCCCCATGCAAAGTGAACATGGACTTGAGGAACCCTTGGTACATTACTTCAATAGCCTTTATTTTCTTAGAGTCCACCCAAACTTCACAAGCATAGCTTGCTATGGAATGCACCAACATGTTGAAAAAGTCACAACATAGCTTAATGTTTATAATACGTAACTCTGCACAATGGTGACTCAGTGTGAACAACGAGTGCCTACTAGTAGTTGCTAGATGTTCCATTACATTATCCAGGTTCGAGGTGGTTTCGAGCAAGATCCCCACATATTTGAAGGTCTGTACACGTTTAATAATGTCACTTTCAAACACAAAATTTTGGCATGGGTCAGCGAAATCGAACATTGTGACCTTTTTTTTTTTCACGTTCACTATAAGTCCACGTTCAACACAAAATTGTTAGAGTGTGTCTAACTGTTGTTGCAGTCCCACCTCTGATTTCGACGTCAAAGCGAGGTCATCTGCAAAAAACAACAGCCATACATGCATGTCTACTAGGGCCGGTGCATCGCATTCTCTATCGTCTAAGTGTCCCTCTAGGGCATCCAAATATAGCCCAAATAGTAGAGGGCTAAGAGGACAACTTGCTTCACACCTTGTTAGCACCTGAAGCTAAAGGTGACACCCTCACTTGGGTGGCTGATGCATATGGTATCTTTGGCATACATCACCTGCAAGCATCGTAAAAAATGTCCTTCCACCCTGAGGTCAACCAACATTTGCCATAACACTTCACGCGGCATAGTATCGAACACCTTTTTGAAGTCCACAAAATAGAAATAAGTGACTTTTTTTGCCTTACTTTGTTCTATTAGAGTTCGCAATATGAAGAATTAGTTAGTAGTATAGTAATCTTTGCGAAATTCAGCTTGACCCTTGGCATGAAGCCCATCTTGTTCAACCCACTCGCTCATCCTTTTGTCAAGGATCATAGTGAACAACTTTGATAGGATAGGCCTAATCGTAATCTACCTATAATTGTCAAATTCGAAGGCATCACCCCCTTTAAAGAACACGTGGACCACCCTAGTAGAAAGGGCTTCTAGAAAGCCTTCCGTTAGAAAGTAGTTGAACGATGTCAATAGTGGCCTGTGTAATAGCTTTCCCGCATCCAAAATGAACTCAACTTTCATACCATCCAAACTGGTAGCCTTGTTCCTTTGTAGTTTTTTCAACGTTTGAAACAGCTCAACAAATGTAATATCTGTGTTCAAAGTGTGACTAGGTGGAGGTTCGGTCACCTAAGTCGAATGATTAATTTGGAGCCGTATGGGTGGTGGAGACTGGCCAATTAGCCCGTGGAAGCCTTCCAAAAGCGTAGCTACACTGATCTTGTCCACAATGGGTGCCCTTGGCCGATACTTTTTCCAGAACAAAAGCACATCCACCTTGGCAAGCGCACACATATGTTGAGCTCTTATAGTTTCTCAGAAAATTATTTTCCTTTTTAAAATTTTTTTTAGTTTACTTTCTTGATGTTTAGCGAAGTGCGAATCGAGGTTGGCTTTCAACCAGAGCCTTAACTCACATTTCGCTATACGACAATAAGCGTCAAACCGGGGTTTATGGTAGTGTCTCTCTCTGCAACTCCCTCTTGAAGGCTTGTTGCCAAAAGCAGATTTTGTTGTAACACCCATGCACTATTGTAGTAGGTGAGCTAACCCGTCTGCCCCTAGATGCCCAATCAAGTCAACAACCCATAGGTTTCCAAGACTCGTTGTTAGGGCAAGTTGATACTCTTTAGCTTTCAATTTATCATATTTGAACCTAGGCAAGAATTTTTTAGTTATAACCATATGTTGTGGTTCAACAAAGTTGTAATCGATGTTGAATTGTAGGCACAACGGCATGTGGTCAGAATCTTCCCCCATCGCGCAATAGCGAGTGTCATTTATTATCACTTCGAGGTGTGTAGCAGCTTGTTAAACTGCAGGTGAGCCAACAATATAATTAACAGTGTTGCACCCCCCATTTGCCAAGTGAATGAACTCCCTTGATTTATCACCAGGTGTCCGGCCATTGACGATGAGTAACCCAACATTACAACATAAGTCCAGGACCTCACGACCCCAGCTGCTAACACTAGTGTCATGGTTTTGTCGATTAGCCACAACACTTGGTTGTTCAATCTTAGTGATCTCAGGCGCCTATAATAGTTCACAAAGGTTATTAGTGTTAATGGTATTTGGTAGCGCTGTAATACGCACATTAAAATCCCTTCCTAATAATATTATGCCCCCTAGAATTTGAACTTTAGCATTATCTGTTGCCAAGTTTTGGAACAAGGATTCATTCTCATGTTTGGAACCAACAAGGGTAACGTACACCACGTAGACAAACAAGTCAGGGGCAACACCCTTGCTGACTCGTATCCATAAATAAGAATAGTGGCTTCCTTCCATCCATTGTGACAGGTTTGGGCTAAGGTGGCTACAAAAGTAAGCAATAACCCCCCCATTATGTTTTTATCGCATTTGTTTTCCTAGTTACACAGTGTGCGCTTTCACAAGTGAGTCACACCTTCAACTTGTGACAAATGTTGGCCTAGGAAGTGCCAAGTTTCGGTTAATAAGACAAGGTTAACACCCTGAAACAGCTATATTATTTGCATCTCGTTTCTAGTTTATTTACACCACCCCCGTGCATGTTCCATAATATTACGCATAGATCTCTCTGGTCCCCACGCCCCTAGGAGGGTGGGCAAATCTGAATGCCGTCGATGAAGAGTTTAGCTACATGCCAGAAGGTGCACTTGCCTGTCGCCTTGGCCTTTTTGAACAATGGCCACAACTCTAACTTGCGCGCCTACTATGTGGGCGTGAGGTTTGAGATTGTATATATTGGTCACCATAATGCAAAAAAAAATTCACCACATAAAATACATTCAAACAAATTAGATACAAATGATAAGATGAAAATCTACAAAGATCGACAATTTTAGCCACCAAATATGAAATGCATTCTTGGCCCATGCTACAGATGCTCTTATGCTCACCAACCCAAGTAGGTAAGATTCAGGATTTTCAAGATTTAGGGTTTAGGCCACCAATCCTATGAAGAAAACCTAGAAATGCACTCTTGGGTCATGCTAAAAATGCTCCGATGGTCGCCAACCTAAGCAGTTAGGATTCAGGATTTTCAAACTTTAGGGTTTCGGCCAGTGAAGAAAACCTAGAAATGCACTCTTGGGTCATGCTAAAAATGCGCTGATGGTCGCCAATCCAAGCAGGTTAGATTCAGGATTTTCAAACTTTAGGGCTTACGCTATTAATCCAGTGAAGGAAACCGAGAAATACACTCTTGGGTCGTACTGGAAATGCTCCTATTGTCCCCAACTCAAGCATGTAAGAAGAGGACTTCTGGATTTTCAGGATTTTGGGTTTAGGGTTTGGGTCATCAATCCTGTGAAGAAAACCTAGAAATTGCAGCAGCAGCAGTAGTGGCAGTTGAATTTGGATTTTTGAAACATTTTCTCTTGTTGATCAAAGATCAGACTTGCATTCATAGATAGCAGTTGCAATCTTAGCATTGCAAGGTTTTGAGGGTTTATGGTTTAGGGTTTAGGGTTGAGGTCATCAATGCAGGGAAGACAATCTAGAAGTCGCAGCAGCATCGACAGCAGTTGCCTTTGCTGGATAGCAGAAACACTTCTTCTGTTGTCGTTGTTCAAAGATCAGATTTGCATTCACAGCAGTTGCAATCTTGGTTAGCATATGCAAAGAGGAAATGCTGTTATTTTATTTAGACGTATGGAAGTGCAGCACCAAAGTTGAAGAAGAAGGAACAATGTTTCTCTCTTGAGCTGCAAGGGTTTTACATTTGCTTCATTCGCAATAATTTGCAAACCTCAGTAGCAGCATTTGCCAAGAGGAAATTGCAATCTGTTTTGTGATCGCTGGATGTGATGAAATGAAGTGAAGTAAGTTTGTAGTACACACACACACACACACACACACACACAGGAGAGCCGAGGAGCTTTGAGTTTTGTGCAAGTTTTTGGTAGTAGTCATGGTGGTGGCAACCTCGATCATGGAGGAGGGCAAGAGCAAGAAAAGAAAAGGAGAAGAGTTGCAAGCTATCCAAGCAGATGTTGCGTCGTTTGCTGCTAGCTTAGGGCTTGGAAGCTCTGCAGGAGTGGGATTTGATGACACAGATTTTCACAAGAAAGGGTCAATTGCAGGCAAACAGAAGAAGGGGGAGGAGGAGGAGCAAGGGAAAAGCCAGAAGAAGAGTAGCGGTGGCAGCAGTAATTGGGATGACAAAGGTAGCAAGCGAAGAGCAGGGAAGAAGGGAGGTGGGGGTTTGAATAGGGTTGTGAAGGATTTAAGAAATGGTGCAGATGTAGCTCAAGGGATTGCTGCATCAGATGGTGGTGCTAAAGGAAGTAGAAAGAGGCCATTTCATAGTGAGCAGAAAGTTGAGTCAATCGGGAAGAAGGAGCGGAAGGATTTGAGTGTTTTGGATGCTCAAGACGATGGGGATGGTGGTGGTGGTGAGGACAGTAGTCAGAAGACAAAGAAGAAGAAGAAGATGGGCAGAGATGATGGAAGGAACCAATCAAACATAGAGGATGTGAAGGAGGGTGTAGTTCCTGCAAGATCAGAAAAAAACAAACTGTTATTACAATCTGGTTCTGTGTGGTACCAAGCTGCAGAAACTGCAGCAGCAAACCTGTCATCTAGATTGGCAAAGGTCAGTGATGGCAAGGATGCAGCTGAGATTTTGAAGGACAGATCCAATATTGGCTCACATGAGTGGGAGGAAACAGTGACCAAGAAGAAAAAGGAGGCAGAAGAGTTGATGGAGAAAGCTGTGACCGAATATGAGCGCTCCAGGTCCAAGAACAGCAAGACACGATGGTTGATGACTGCCCGAAGGTCTGGAACACTAGCTGACAAAGTAGCAGCCATGACAGTCATGTTGCAGGACAATCCTGTGCTCAATCTGCGCACTTTGGATGCTCTTCTTGGTACAACAATTTGCCAAGCAATTTACTGCTGAATTTGGAAATGTTGCATATGTATTTCAGATGTTTGGATCAAAGATCTGTATCGGATGGAGGACTGAGAGTATACTGATCTAGATGAAGATGCCAAACTGACATGGACCTTTGTCTTTGGAGGGTTTGACATCTTGATGAATGTGTTTTCTGTTTTAGGGTTGGTGACATCAAAAGGAGGGAAGAGGCAGGCAGCAATTGGGATGGATGCATTGAAAGAAATTTTTCTTGCAAGGTACATAGTAAGCAAAGACATCTGCTCAGTGCAGTGTTTTTCCTCTACAACTGTGAACTTGTTTGCCACTGTTTTCCTGGTGCTAGAGTCTCTGGATTGTATCTCATACCTTTGTTGTCACTTTCTGCTCCTTGTAGAGCATGATTCATAGCCAATGAATGCATATGTGGGATGTTCAGAAGCACTGTTTACATGAAAGTACAAGGTGTTTTGTATGTGGGTAGTGCAGAAGTGCATTAGAATAATGTAGTTCAATGGCTTGTTTTTTGAGGTTTTAGAAGTTCTGAAATCTGCTGCACATTCTTGAAAAGCAGAGAGAGTTGTTCTTTTGCAAGCTATATAACTGGTCATGGGAGCATTGTTTTTTGAGGATTCCAAGCATGATCTATCTATGTCTAACATGGGAGATTTCCAACATCACAGTTTGTTGCCAGACCGGAAGCTCAAGTTCCTTGCTCAACAGCCCTTAAGATTGTTGTACAATTCAAAAGAGGCAGCATCTTTGTTACTTTACTGGTATTGGGAAGACTGCCTGAAACACAGGTATGCCACCCAATATCCTAAAATTTGCAATATATTTTCAGGTTTGCAGTCTTGTATCAGAAGCATTGGGGTTATACAGTAGAGGTATCTAACAGAGCACTGGTTGCATCAGGTATGAACGCTTTGTTGTTGCTCTAGAAGAAGCAACCAAGGACACTCAACCTTTCCTTAGAGAGAAGTCACTAAAGGTTTCTCCAACATCCGCTTACTGTTTGTTATTTCTTGCTCATCTGTGTGTCAGAACTTGACTGATACTGTGTTCATGCCTGTTGCAATACTACCTTGTTCTGATCACTAACTTGCTGTTGTTGCTGTTGATACATTTCTTGCTTTGAGATCATGACTAGTATTGGGTGATTGCTACCTTGACATCAATCTAGTAAGGTCCATTGCTTTGTTTCAAAATAGGATTGTGCTCTTTGTGTTCTGAAGCCCCTCCTCAATCTGAATCTTTTTCCTCTGCATTACGTTCTGGGTGGGGTGCAGACAGTTTTCATGCTTTTGAAGTCAAAACCTGAGCAGGAAAGACGGCTACTGTCGGCACTTGTCAACAAGGTATGTACTGCATGGACTATGATGTCAATTCTCCTTTAAAAACTAGTTTTGGGTTCAGATTGTTTCATGAGATTTTGAAAGCCACTTTACAGGAGATTTACTGGGTGTGTGCACCTTAGAATGCATTCACTTTTCTCCTTGGAATCTGATAGGGAGACAAGGACTGTGTATGCAGCTGGGAGACCCGGAGAGGAAGGTGGCATCAAATGCAAGCTATCTGCTCTCCAGCCTTTTAAGTGTCCATCCAAACATGAAGGTACAGTTTACACATGGTCTTGTTCTCCAATGGACTAGAGAGATGAGGCTGACTTCTCTGATTTGTTGAATGCAAACATGCTCTCCTTGTTCGCATCTATCTAGGATGATCCGTGTTATACATGATGTTTGTGTTTGTCTCATTTGAATACTGTTTCCAATGTCAATTCAGAGGGTGGTAATTGAGGAGGTGGACTCATTTTTGTTTCGTCCTCACCTTAGTACCCGTGCTCGATACTATGCGGTACCATCTCATCTTTCAATCTAGCAATGAAGATTTGTGTTTCTTTTAATTCAAAACATTCTCTGCCTGTCAATTACTCTGTGACTTCCATTCACCCTTGAGATTCCGACTGGACCTGTGGCCATGTTTATGCAGGCTGTGTTTTTGAATCAGATAGTCCTTTCCAATAGAGGTGATGAGCCTGTGATTGCAGCAAAACTAATAAATCTCTACTTTGCTCTTTTCCAGGTGAGTTTTCTGCATTGTTCTGACTAGTTGATGGGAATGTTTTTTGAAATGGTAGGGTCAATGATTGCAGTTCTTTTCCCATTTTGGAACTTTTTATCTTGTTGCAATCCATGGACTTCTGAAGACAAGAGTTCAGAATAGTCATTTATATTGCCATCACTGCAGACTGTCACAACTGGAGAACCAAAGGAAGATTATGATCAAAAGACAAAGAAGGGTAAGCAACCTGACAAGAGGAGGAAGGAGAGTGGGCAGTCCAAGAAAAAAGAGGTTCAATTCAGTATAGTTGCAGAGGCTGATTCAAGGATTCTCTCTGCTTTGTTGACTGTGAGTTCATTGCTCTTGTCCACACAAATAGTATACCTGCAACCTTTGTTCTTGAGTGGTCTAATGCCTCCACAGTTGTGGCTGGACTAATTAGAGGATGTACTCCATATGTTGACCAACCAGAGCCAATTTTCCACATTTCTTTTGGGAAAAAGTAGAGATGTAGAGTTATCCAAGACTTTATCAAGAGTTGTTAAGACAATTGGTGTTGGTGGCTGCAAGACTGTATGAACCTATTTGTTAGTTATTCTTGGTATATGGGGGTTGCATTTCTTGTGGGTTCCTTTTGTACTTATTTGTGAGACAAATCAAGGCAGTTATCCCAGGCAAGCAGGTCCAAGTAACTTCATTTCTTTGCTTGGAAAATAGGTGTGACGGGTTTCATCATTGGTCCCATTCTTTGCTTCAAAGTTCTGATCAAAGAGCAATGGAGTTGTGCAGGGTGTAAACAGAGCATTCCCTTATGTAGCAGCAGATGATGTAGATGTGATAATTGAGGAGCACACCCCTGTTCTTTTCCGTCTGGTATATACTCTTCTGTCTACACATTCTATGCTTGATACTGTGACAGAATTTCGATAGCATTTTCTCACCTATCAGTTAACAGGTACACTGCTGATTTTCTTGTGAGTGACTTGACAGGTCCATTCTAGCAATTTTAATGTGGCTGTTCAAGCACTGATGTTACTGCATCAACTAATGCTCAAAAATCAGGCTGTTAGTGAGCGCTTCTACCGAGCCCTCTATGCCATTCTTCTCTCTCCAAGCTTAACAAAGTCTTCTAAGGTACCCAATGCCTATGCTTGATGTTGGTGTGGCGTGATTTTGAATCATTCTGAAGTAACTGTTTGCTTGGGCTGGATGTAAAGATGATCAAGAAAAATCACTGTGGTGTTTTGTGATTCTGGTTTGTGCTAATGGGCAGTGAAGTAGATATTACATAACTTCTCTGAGTATTTCAAATGATTATTTTTGTATCTGTCTGCTTGTCTGACCACCGAGAACTCAAGCAGACAGATGCTGATTCAAGTTCCTTGTGATTTCATACCTGCCATGGATCTTGATTGCCTGTGCAGGCAGAGATGTTTCTGGGTCTTCTGTTCAAGGCACTGAAGTCAGACATTAACTCTGATCGCATGTCTGCATTTGCCAAACGTCTCACACAGGTTCTCCTATTTCTCAGGTTTTGGATTTACAATATGCATTATTTTTCAGTATTTGGAGCTTTTGGAATGTGCCTTAGCAGATTCTCCTTGGAAACAAAAACCAGTAGGGTACATGAGAACTCGATCAGTATTAGGGGTTGTACCTATCTTTCCAATCTGGGGCTGTTCAAGATTCATCAATAATCTGATACTGTTGGGATTGGTTTGTAATCAGGTTGCTCTGCATCAGCCTCCACAGTTTGCTTGTGGCTGTCTTCTTCTACTTTCTGAAATCCTGAAAACAAGGCCAAGCCTTTGGTGAGTCCCTTTCAGTGCATACTAAGTTCTAGCTTTTCATGAAGGTTGCTTGCCATGAGCTTCAAAAATTTTGTGGAGCAAACTAATCAGTGGAGTGATTGGCTGTCAACAGGAATGGGATTCTCCAGCCTGAGGACCAAGATGAAGAAACTGAACATTTTGTTGATATCCCAGAAGACACTGATGAGGTCAATCCTAGTCAACCCATACCAGATGGTCAGATTGTTGGTCCTAATGGTACAGAAGATGGCATTATTGCTGATGGTGAATTGGGAGAAGAGAGCAAATCTGATTCGGATATTGGGGACAAAGAGAAGCTTGGTGGGTCCATTCCCGACCTTGGAGAGGACAACAGTGATAGCTCTGATGAAGAGGATAGTAAGAGGAGCAATCAGGAGGCTGCAATGGGAAAAGAATCGGAGTTGCTTATGCCTGATACAAGCAATAAGTTGACTACTGGAAAAAAAGAGAAGATCATTGAGGCCCAGTTCTCAGCTGGGGCTGCTATCTCTGGGGATAGAAATGAACAGCTATCAAGAAAAAGGGTGTGGCCTCTTGAAGGTTGTTATGATCCTAGGCATAGAGAGCCTTCTTACTGGTAATTTGAAATCTACCCAGGCTTTTTCCACATACAGATTCAGCTAGAACATCGGTTCTACTTGTGGGAGTCAGCTTAAGTTGTCTCTTGGTGTCAATACCAGGTTTGCCTTTGTGCTTGTCTTCATTGGAAGGTGGAAATTTTTTTTGACAAACTAGTTTAACTTTTATGCAGTGTTGGGTGATCTCATTCTGTGTGGATGTGGATGTGAGCAGTCATGCAGAGCGAGCATGTTGGTGGGAGCTATCAGCTCTTGCAATTCATATGCATCCATCAGTGGCAAGCATGGCACGGACTTTGCTGTCTGGCGCTAACATAGTGTACTCTGGGGATCCATTGCGTGATCTTGTGCTTGGTGCTTTCTTAGATCGATTTGCTGAGAAGAAACCGAAAGCACGGAAGCAGAGCGAGGATGGCACTTTCCAGGGCTCGGCATTGCCACTGCCTATCAAAATGGTAACAAGAGCATGTCACCTTGGCATAGTCATCTAGGTCAGGGAGTCATGTTGCTTGTATTTTTGGGTACTGTTTAGTGTTGGGATTTTATGTACTAAAATTTTCAGTATCTTCTGTTTTGCAGGTGACAAATGCACGCTTGGTGGGAGCAGAGCTTTTGGCACTAGATGAAAGTGAGGTTGCTCCTGATGATGTTGTTTTTCACAAATTTTACCAAACAAAGAGCATGAAGAGTAGAAGCAAATCATCAAAGAAGAAGAAGACCAGTAAGGATGATGAAGATGATATCACCGGCATGGGTGATGAAGATGGACAACTAGTGGATGGAGATGATAGCGATGATGAGGAGGTGGATGCATTGCTTGAAAAGGATGAAGGGCTGGCAATGGGTCTGAAAGGAGATGATGCCTTAGATGATGAAGATACTGAGGATTTTGATTATGACAAACTTGGGGAAGCTTTTGAACTGGAAGATGAAGATGAAAGTGATGGAGAGTTAGAGAAGGTGAATACTGACAACATTGCTGAGCCAGATGCTAGTGGCTCCAGTGCCAATGAGTGGAGTCAAAGTGACAATGACCTTGACTTGGAGGAACCTGCAGAGAGTGAGAGTGATGTAGACAGTCAAGATAGCATAGAGATAGGAGATTTACCATCTGACACTGATGAAGAAGGGGTTGCAGTAAAAGCTGAGACAGGGAAAGGCAGCACGAGGACAAAGAAAAATAAGATTGTCACAAAAGCAAGTAAAAGGAAGCCAGGGAGGAAAGGGGAACCAGAGTTGGGAGGCAGGCAGAAAACCAAATTGAAATCTCCCTTTGCCAGTGTACAAGAGTATGCTCATCTCTTGGAAGATGCGGATGCTTCAGAAAAGGTCTCTAAAGCAAAGAGAAAACGGGTTCGCCAAAAATGAAAATACCTGGGTGAGAAAGAGCCACCTTTCAGTTTGGAGTGTAAATTTCTGCTATGAACAATTTTGTGTTTCAGGTATTAATAAATTGCCCTTCCTCTGATGTCAATGATGATGGTTTCAAAGTGTATGAGAAGGAAGGTGGTCAGAGAGTTTAGATTTGTCTTTTCAGTAAGTTTTCTTTATTGCATTTTGATATGTAATGTATCAGAACTTCTGAAGTTATGTGTTGTAGGAGGTATAATTTAAATAGTTCGTGCAAAATTATAAAGAATCCCACAGCTGAAATTCATGTTTACATGCACTCCAATAAATTTTAATGGTCTGAACAACTGGACTCTGGAGAAGAATATCTCCTTTCTTTCCTCCCAGGCCAATGCTTGTGATATTCATGGCAAATTTTGAACTTTATATGAGCATTGGGTCTTGACAAATTTCATTATATCCAATTTTATTGAAAGTTTCTGATTGTATAATACGCATGACCCACCAAAATTTTGTTTGCTCTGCCCATATGGAAGAGACTTTGCATTGGTGTAAGATTTGAGCATAAATTTTTTTGTCAAACTTCGCTCAATGTGTGAGTGACATTTGGAGTACTGCTATGTGTGGCTGTGATGGATGGGCATGTTCCATAGAAGTGATTTTGGGCCCAGCACTTTTGCACAGTTTGCTGAGGCTGGGAAAAGGCACAGGAAAGCATTAACGCCTGCCAGAGAAGAGTGTAATAAATATGATCTGATTGCGGCTCCCTGCTTCTGATTGTCCAATCATAATGATTGGTCTAGGTGCCTTGCTATTGGCAGTCCCTCACCATTTGACTACCAGGTGGAGTTGGAAAAAAGTAAATAACTAAACTTGGATGTGAAAGATATTTTTGCAGGGTCACATATTGAGCATTGCTAGAGATGCTCTTATACAATTTTTTTTTATTCAGCAGGCCTTCGAGCTGTAAAATTCTGAACTCTGGGATGCCCTCTGCAAATTGGAATACTCAAATAATCTCTACATTCAGAGAGAAAACTGTATCGGACGGTCGTCTTATCTCAAGACCCTTCCATGAATTTTAAGTACCCATCACCTGATGAATAGACCCAGTGGTGGCTTCTGAAAAGTCTGGAAGGTAGATAGAGGTCTTATCTTGAGACCATTATCTTGAGATGTTTAGGTAGCCATCGAATCACAGGTTCATCCAGTGGTGGGTACTGGTAATTCTGGAAGGTAGACAAAGGTCTCACTTGAGACCCTTCCATGATTTTAAGGTACCCAACACATGGCCAATGAGCCCAGTGATGGGTACCCAAAATTCTGGAAAATTGGTAAAAGGTCAATCTAAAGGCACACCCATGATTTTTAGGTACTCATCACATGGTCACTATGCCCAAGAGTATGTACTGAAATTTCTGGAAGATAGATAATGGTTTCTTAAACTTCCATTATCTTTAGGTGCCCATCACATGGCCAATAGACCCCATGATAGGTACTGAAAATTTTGGAAGATTCTGAGGTCCAACCCTTATTGTGCCTGACAACACATCAGGACCTTAAGAAATCTGTACAGGCTTGAACTACCTGATCATGATCTGCTGCAATTAATCCATTTCAAATTGGGTTTGATGGGCATTAGTTACCTTGGCCCCCAAGAAAACTCAAGCACATCCTAGTCCCAGGCTTTCTTAACCACTGCAATCCATGATCATATGGATCCAAGAGCATACAAGAACACAAGCCTGTTTTTTTCTTCCCTATTTAGAAGATGAACATGTTTAAAGAATTCTACCATCATCCTCATTTCATGTGATTGAAAGCTCAAATCTCACCAGGTGCATCACAATACCCACACAGGCATTCAATATAACAGAAAGCAGGGGCAGCCAAGAGTTGGATCCTAGAGGCCTTCATAGTCATCAGGTAAAGACCCAAAACACATAAGAAAGATTGAGGCCTCCAAGAGCTCTTAAACACTGGAAACTGGGGACAAATTTCAAAGAATAGAACCTTGAAGGAAGACTCTATCTCTCCTACATTTTTCTCATCCACCCACAGTCTTGTTCTGCATCCAAACGAAATGAGGACTGTACATAGAAGCATAGAACACATAGCATTTAACAATCAAAAACTTTTCACATAGCATTTGACAATCAAAAACTTTCACTTGAATTCAACAGAAGAACCAAACCAGAATGTAAAGTAGAAAAGGTCATTGAACCAATTGTGTAGAAATTTGCCAAATTGAGCTCAAAGACTGCATCTTCAAAGAAGCTCTGGCACCCATTTCCAGAGTTGGTCACATGGAACACATATGTCTGACAATGGAAACACTTCACTTGAAGATAACAGAAGAAAACAAGACCATAGTGCACAGCAGAAAAGGCCACTCAACCAATTGTGTATAAAATCTGCAAAACTGATCTCCAAGATTACTTCTACTTGCTATGAGTACATAGAAGAAGCTCAGGCACCCATATCTGGAGTGGGTCACAAGGATCCACATCCTCTCTCATATGATTGAGATCTGTACCTCAATTATGCCCAAAAGGGAATGAAACCTCTAAGCACATCACTGGCAATTGCACTGCCAGCAATCATTAGCACAGCACAAATACCCAATACACTGCCTCAGCTAGTCTCAAAACTCTTTCACTGCCTTCATATATTGCAACAAGAACGAGAACAAAGGCACCAGTTCCACAGGAAAAACAACCAGGACCAGAGTGAAGAATGAAAAACAAAGGTAAAAGAAGGAAGTAGGCTTGCAGCAATGAGATGAAAACATATGCAACATATAGGAAGCCAGCAAGGATTGAAAGCATGATTTCAACCATGTATCAAACAATGCAGTATAGATTTCTGTAGGCAATCTATGCCATCTTTGTTGTTAGAAAAACAAGAAAGACGACAATGCTTCTATTCAAACAAGAATGAAGGAAAATGTAGCTAGCGAGCAAGCAATCGATTAGGGTTCTTGTCTGTTTTGTATTTATTTCTGCAGAATAGAAGAGCTACAAAAGCGTTGCAGCAGATGATGGATGGCTCTAAAAATGAAAAGAGCACCTAGACTGAAATTTCTCCAGCAAAAGCATTGCCACAGAGACTTTCTTCACCTCGCTCGAAACGCATGCATTTTTACAACAAAAAAAAGGTGGAGAAGAGCAATATTCACCAGCCAATGCCCTTCAGGCCCTACTTCTCCTTCGCCTTGTCCTCAGCTGCAGTCTCCTGCTCATCAGTTCAAATCCTCCTCTTTATGCGTATAGATAGTCACATCGGCTGTCGGTTTCGCCACGCACGTCAGCACAAAGCCCTGCTCGATTTGGCCATCATCCAAGAAGCTCTGGTCACTCTGGTCCACGGTTCCAGTCTCGATCTTCCCGGCACAAGACGAGCATGCGCCGGCGCGGCAAGAGTACGGCAGGTCGATCCCATTTTCCTCAGCCACATCCAGGATGATCGAGTCCTCGTCGACGTCGAACACATGCTTTTCCTTTTTGTCAGTGATGAGCGTTACTTTGTAGCACTGGATCCGACTCATGCTCTTGCTCGAAAGCCCGAACGCCTTGTTCACCGACACATTCGAACTCCTCAGATTGATTCTCCTCAAGGAAGAAACCGGCGCCACGACGCCTGCGACGGGCACCACCACCAAACTCGCGGCTGCTAAAGAAGCTGCCATGACTACACACGTCTGTTGCTGCTGCTGCTCCTCCTACTGCCGCGATGAAGTCAAAGCAGCTGCGCAAAGCTTCAAGAGTAAGTGTGCCGACAGAGCGGCAGTGAGTGCGCAAAGATTCCAAGAGTGCGCCGACAGAGCAACAGTGAGTGCGCAAAGCATGCGATGATGGAAACCGTTTTCGGAGGGAATAGGATACAAAACGCATCAGAGCTACAAAAAGCAGGGGAGCAACAAGCAAGCGACCAATGGCCAGTGCGGTTGCCTCAGCCGCTGATCCACACCGCCTGGCCACAACTGCGTTGGAGAAGGGAAGGGATCCTGCTGATGCACCGTTGGTGCGTCATCGAGGTTGTCGATAGAACGATCCGAACATTCCCTACGCAAATTCCGAACAACACTTTCAAAACTGCATATATGTGTATGCAACCAAATCCCCTTTTTTGCATCCCGCTGGCTGATCCCATAACGCTCACTAGAAAGATCTCATAATACAAGCTCTTGAGTAAAAAGAGCAACATTTGCTAGACTCGCTCTCTCTCTCTCATCTTTGCATCCCACATTGAAGTCTTGCAAATCTCTCTAATAAGAGACACATGCTAATGATAATCTTGTCCTTGCAAAGGTCTTCAAGAGAACGACACACTGATGATAATCTCATCCTTGCAAACCTCTCTAAGAAAACAACACAAAGATGATAATCTAGTCCTTGCAAAGCTCCCTAAGAAAACAACACATGTCACAATGATCTGACCCTTGCAACACACTACAAGAGAAACAACATCCTAATGATATTCTGGTCCTCACAAAGGTCTCAAAGAGAACAACACATTGATGATAATCTCATCCTTGCAAAGCTCTCTAAGGAAACAACACACATCACAATGATCTGATCCTTGCAAAGCACTACAAGAGAAATGACATCCTGATGATATTCTAGTCCTCACAAAGGTCTCAAAGAGAACTACACACTGATGATAATCTCATCCTTGCAAAGCTCTCTAAGAAAACAACACACATCACAAATGATCTGATCCTTGCAAAGCACTGCAAGAGAGACAATATCCTGATGGTAATCTCATCACAAAGGTCTCCAAGAGAACAACACACTGATGATAATCTTTGTTCTAGTTTCTGTTGCATCCAGCAATTCATTGATCTCTCAGAATCCTCATAGAGCTGCATAATGCATTTGCAGCCTTTCTCAAGATCATCTGTTCGCGTCAAGCTCACTGATCTCATGAAAGTCTGTCTCTGAGAACAAAACACCACCAAAAGAGAGTCTCTATCTAGCTCAATGCATTTCACATCAGTTTCCTCAATGACACATCTGAAAAGCAAGGAGAAGCTTCAAAAGTCTCTAAGAACATCAAACTGCTGGGAGTTCTCTCTTTCTATCATTTCACATCTGCTGCCTCACAGCCGCATCTGAAAGCAATCAGAAGCTTCAAAAGCTCTCTACAAATAAAACACTGATGACAAGTGTTCTTTCTGTCAATGCATCTCACCTCTGCTTCCTCAATTGACACACCTCATTGACACATCTGAAAGCAATCCATAGCTTTGAAAACTTATAGAAACCCAGCCTTTGAAAATCCTGCCTCGATATTGCTCTTGGAAAAAGACACAAACCCAAAGCATTTCCATAGACAGATACTATGGATTACATGGCACAGGACTCTGTCTATCCATATTCCAAGCCTGCATAGAAACAGTCAAACCATTGCAGAGAACTCTTTGAAACACTCTTCAAAACACAGATACAAACATCTTCAGTACACATCATAGAGAAAACATGAAGTTTTCATCACAATCAAAGTTTGGGTAACTGCAGAATTGTACATCTTGGCCCCCATGTATCTGGAAAGGCCCTGATTCACATGCAAGCAAATGTCAGGAGGTAGATTGTGACTGATGGTTTCAGTCAATTTCAGGCTTGAATGTCTTGGTGACACTACAAAGACCCAACATTTCATGGTCTTGATATACACACAATTACAGGCATAATGAAGCAGCAGGCAAAATTGCTTACCCTGATCTATCACGCTTTAGTTTCTGTTTCATGGTCAATACACACAACTGCGAGCATAATGAAGCCACATGCAGAGTTGCTTACCCTGATCCAACACCCTTTAGTTCCTGTTTTGTTCCATCCCAATGTCTCCTAAGTGGCACGGTGACAATGCCTCAAACAAACAGGCAGTTGATTCATAGTACAGAACACTAGCTGGGGGAAATCAAGACTGGAACTCCAGGGCGAGATCCAACTTTCGAGTCAGTCCAACATATCTGTGAGAATGCAGAAAAAACTCCGCAAACAACACTTTGGAGGTACCACAACACAAGAAGAATGAGTGTGGTCATAACCTTATGAGTGTCACTCACAAAGAGTGAAACCATCACCATATCATGAGTAGCAGGCACTTGCTGCCATGACTTAATGGAGTGAGCCAATCGCAAAACCTTGTTATACCTTAGATCCATCTACTGTCCTGACTCCAGTAAGTTGCCAAGTAGTCTCTGATCCATTACCATGCTTGGGATCTGCCATTGACCCACCAATGAATGTACACACTTCAGGTCAGTAAAGCACAAAAGGTGAGATCTCGGTTGTGTCCCACAAGGAAATTCAAACTACAGGTTTTTCTTCTCAAATTTGGAACTCTCAACAATACAGCACAGACTAGCTGTACTCAAGAAATGGTGTGCTGGTTTGAAGAGGTATTGGTAACAGATATTGATCCAAGGATTGGTGCTAAGATGGGCTTTTGGCAAGTGAATGTAAATGTGAAATTAGCAAACTACACATCCAGATACTTTTCAATAGCACATTTTCCAGAACTAACACAGCCACATCATTCCACATGGCATTCATAGATAAGATGCTGCCATGTGGCAGAACTGATTGGTGATGGGTGATTGCAAGCCTGCTACTCTGTTTCAAGGTCCCAAGTGATGGTCTTACCTTTTCACCAAAGAACATCTTGGTGTTATTTGCAATAGCCTCAATGAATTTCAGCTCAAGAAACTCAGGCGTAAGTTTGAGTTTATTGGCCTCTGCCTCCCTCAAAACCCTGTTTTGCATCATCAGTGGAATATAATTACTATAAGAAATTAACATTAGAACCAAACTACAGAACCGGTGCTATTTAAAAGTCATGGTTGAACTGTCAAACTAGCATACAAATATCAAAATATGGTTGAAATTAGCAATCAACAATGGCAGATACAATCAACCTTTCAATCTTAGATTGCCAATGACTGATGAGTCCTATCAATAGGCAGTCACAGGAGTACAAATATGAATGTGGTATCTTACCTGTAAAAGTTTGCATCAGCCAATGAGCGCTCACGAGCAAGGTAAATCTGATTTTCTATCTCCTCTTGCTTTTTCGTACTTTCTTTCTCCATGACACGCTGTGCCATCAAGATTTCACTCACTTTTGCATCTCTTTCTGCATCTGTGACAGCCCTTTTTTTATTTGTTTCGGCCTCCTTTTCCACCACCTTCTGCTTTTCCACTGCTATAAGCACCTGCAGACATGCCAAACAGCATGCATTTGAGATATATTCAGAAAGATATCAGATCACAAGCAGGCCACATCAGTTTGGTGTTCCAACCTGTTACACACAGAACTTAATCCAATGGAAGATACTTTGACCACCATGGTATGAAACCAGTACCCTTGAATTTGAGCTTGTGATTTGGAAGCTAAACTGTTTGACCAGTTGAAGCTGGATCAATTCAGAACATGGCAAAAGGGGTAGATTAAAGACCTTTGTGCGTTCCTCCTCCATAATTTCATAGTTACGGGCAATGGAAGCTGGGATTTTTGGCTTTGTCACACGGACCCCAATTATCTCTATCCCTGGTGCATAACGTGTGCAATCGCGCTGAATAGCCTCCTTCATGATCTCATCTATCTGCAAATTCCTCAGAACTACCAGTTAGCCTTATCTCAACTAAGTGGAAATACCCTGCTCCAGCGGGTAAAGTTCTTAGAAATTGCCAAAGGTGATGCCTACTTGTGGGAGGAATGTATCAATGTGATTGCAGAGAGAAACTCCACAAAATGTGTAAGGTAACCAAACATATGTTGTGTCAATATCACTCAAAACAAAACAAACAAAGGAATAAGAGCAGTCATAACCTTGGGTGTCACTCACAATGTATCAGACCAACACCTTCCTTATCGCCCACTGACTTGTGTGAGAGGAAAATGTGCAGACATGAGATTAAGACAAAAGAGACCAACTAAAACATTATGTCACATATCTGCAAGAGCAGACATGAAAGTAGACTAAGTGGATGACTTGCTGAATCACATCAGAAATATTGAACTGATACCAAGGAGCTGATGTTCTGAAATGGATGTGGCCAGTAATCTAACAAGGTCCTCAAATCCCCACCATCAGTTCTGGCAGACATTGAAATCCCAACTGCATAGCATTGACCTGTCTGTTTCTTGAGCCCTTGATGCCATCTGCTTTGATATCTGAACCTAAGGCCCACAACATTTTAGCCAATATCATCTGAGAAAGTCAGGTCTGCCCTTGCTGTTACATAATTATAGTCTTGCCTGGAAGAGATAATCTTAAGAAGGGGAGAGGAGAAACTACCTGGTCAAATTTGTCAATGTAGACCTCTTGGAGTGAATGTGAACTACAAAACTGGTTGATTTCATGGTGAATTTTGTCATAAATCCAAGTCTTATCATAGCTTACTCCAAACTCCAAAATTGTCTCATACACATACTCTTTGTTGAGCCTGTTGACAACCTGCAGAACATAGGGCCCAAAAGTCCACATCAATTAAAGTATAAAACATGCTCACCCCTCTGCCACCAACCCTGAACCCCACCTTCATTTTGCCCAAATAAAACCAATTCAACCAACTCCAAGGAAATTCCAGATCAACAGATCCATCAAAGTAGATTTTACTACAATATATATCCCATGTCAATGTGAAGATGTCAATTTCAAGGCATTACAGGCAAAAACACCCTCCCAGACCAGATTTTAAACATTACAATACTGTGATCAAAGCTTCCATGAACATTATTTCGAATATCCAAGTAATTCTGTTAAGATCATCTACAAAAGCCACTTCCCCTTCAAGCAGAACATCTTTTACTACAGGAGTTCCAGAGATCCAAGAAGACAACTGCCTGATCTTAGTAATTGCCTTCAAATTTATTGACCCAAACCTACTTAGTCCTACTCTACAGTGAATTACCACAAATATACTATGCCAAGGTTATTGAGAAACAATCTAGATATGAATGTGCTCATCCTGACGAGATAATGGAAAAAATCTAAAATGGAAGGTTTATTGGGTACTTTTCTTTGGTTTTATAAGTGCCCATTTGAGCAATTTTACTTTTCAGAGTCCAATATAAGGGTCTTTAATATGTAATTCCAACAATGTGCACATTCATCAAATGATTTTGACCCTCAGGGTGGACCAGATTGCGGACAACACCTCAATTTTCTCGAAAGATATCATAACTCCACCCTTTGTTCCACATGGTATATCCCTCACCTGCAAAAAATTTGAAACCAGCAAAGGTACAATTTCAAAACATTCCAAAATCTTTGTAAGCTGCCTACAAAAAATCACAAGCAATTTGCAAGTCTGTGAACTGTTTAAGTCATAAGAAAGGCATCTTCTAGAAAATTCACAGAGAGTGGATGTCCACCTCATTAAATAACCTGCTAATGCTTCAAACAACTTCCTAAACCCTAAACCCTGATGACTCAAAAGCTTCACCAGGTATCACTGATGCGATCATTAGGTTCCTTTTCCATTTAGGAGAAAAGATAAAGCAAATGAGACTTGACAGTAATCTGGAGAAGAGCTAAAATATTCCAAGATGTGAGTTAATTTTTCATAGAATTCCTTTACCTGGTCTGTTTGAATTGTAGTTTGAATTGCCTCATACTGAGTCAAGAATGGAATCATGGAATGGAATCCTGCATCAAAAAGGGGAGGAAAAAAAAAAAAAAAAAACATGACATTAATTCTTTTTGTAGGAATTCTGCAAAGTGTTCCAACATAGTGTTGTACTACCAAAAGGTGCCTAATGGATGCTTGCTAAATCAATAGAGCTACCATCCAGAGCAGTACATGATATTATGCAATAGTTATTCATCACATAAACCAACCAGTTTTCAACCTGGCATGTCATAGTGTTTGATTCATCGTGTAGAGACAATACAGGACAATGGCCCAATAGAAAATCCAAGTCAATCAGCACAATTTGGGTTCTCAATTTATCAAAAAATGAACGACTGATACAAGTGTGGGAACCTCATGCAAGATGCTTTTCACATCAATCTTACAAGGGAAAAAATCTAGCAATGAGAGCACAGCCAAATTCCAATACATATGTAGTAACTTCTTGTGAAGTTTAGGAAAGTGATACCTGGGCCAGTAATAGTCTTCAGTAATGCCCCACCCCGCCAATACACACCAACATGCCCCTCTGGAATTTGATGCAGGATTGCAACATTTGCACCTGCAAGTGCAACTGCAAACAGAATCTGCATCCCCCAAACAACCAACACTGATGCTTTAAACACCATAACTATTTTCCACACTAATCACTTTATATTCAAAGTAATACACTTCCAGCAAATGATTCACAGAAGTCAGTCAACACATATAGAGATCTTGCAATTGGGAACTTAACATGAGTTCAGCAGAAAGAACCAAAACCAGAAGCAAAATCTACATGCCATTGAGGCCAACTATACCTTTACTGTATAAACCCTAAAATTTGGCTCATGGCTGCTTTTCACTTCTCATGAACATATGAAGAGTTTCTTTACACCTATTTTAAAGTTGGTCATGTGAGCTCAGTCAGTTTCCATTTGGTTCAGATCTGTGAGGATCATGAAATCCTAAAATCTGGCTGTCCCATAACAAAGATACATCTGTGTGCTGAAACCTGTGAAATTTAATGGAGCTTCTCAAATGACAGTCAAAGTTATTGTTTCATCATCATCTGTACTGTGTTACCTTTAACTGATGAGCAATGAGATAATACTTAGGTGATTTGCAATGCACCTTCAACTTAGACTCATGGAGATGTATGTGTGAAGGTGCTTCCAGGCAATGCACCTTCAATTTAGACACATTGAGATGTGTGTAAAAGATGCTTCCTGATGGTACCTAGTGTACTCTTAAAGCCAAGACTGCCTATGGCAACATATATGTGACAATAATAGGGAAGAATTAAACAACTCAACTCTAATGGCATTCGTTTGAAAAACTGGTGCCAGAAAAACCTGCTGGAGAACAACAAGAAATGGGGGAAAGACACTATTGAAGGCTTGCTTTGCTAAACAGACTTAATGCTAAAAAAGGGAGTGAACTTGCCAACAACAATAACTTAAGGAAATGAAGAATAAAGAAAGTCAACAAAGAGTGCAAATCTCTGCATACAAGGCCAAAGATCTCAAAATCTGAGAACAAACATGAGAGGATACCTTCCCCCTCCCAGAGTGGATACTAGCTCATGAATGCCTAGGAAACCAAACAGGTGGACTGCAAAGGCACAAGCTGTAGTGAACTCGAGAGCAAATCCAAAACGAAAAGATTTTAACGACTAGTTTATCACCAAATCATCAATTCCAGCATCTGAGCTTCAAACCTAGCTGCACAAACTAGCCACAAAACACAATTCCAAACCTAGTGTCGGTTGCAATTACAGCAGAAGCCTGAAAATTAACTACGTAGCCGCGCGTTTGAAGTTCGTAAATTCTATGTTATACCGTATCTATTGTAAGAAACCAAGAAAAAAGAATCCAGAGAGAGAGAGAGAGAAGCAATTTGTTCGCCACTCACAGCAACAATCAGAACTGCGATGACAGACGTAAGATTGACCGCTGAAGACGAAATCTCCACATTCGGCGGCCTGGGCCTCGGGCTGGGACTGGTCCTGTTATTCCAAACTCCACCACCACCTCCTCTACCGCCATCCATTGCTTAAGAAAAAAAAACTACACAGCGCAGGCTCTCTTTCTCTGATCTCTCTTCTTCCAACAAGCAGCAAACAACAGAGAGTGACGCAGAAAGAGAGAGCCAGAGAGAGAGAGAGCCAGAGAAGAGAAAGGGGGGGTCCTTGAAGCCTGACAGGAGGCCGTAGCCTAGTGCCTAGAGGGCCCCGAGTTTTGGGGGCAGACGCCCTCAGAAGCCCTTAATGCTCGTGAGGGTCATACCGGGCAAAAGCAACTGGAATATATACATACATCAAAAGAAACCTTGATACAAACCCTAGAAGTTCCTATCAGAAGCAAAACCCTAATGTGTGAAAAGGGTTTTGGTAGGTTTGTGAGAATTTGAGAGGAACAGTGGAAATAGTAGAAAAAGGATCATAATTTTCAGTGTTCAACAAAATAGGGTTGTATGTAAGCTTTTTTTTAATTTTTTAATTTTTTAATATAAATTTTTTATGGAATTGCTGGATTTGGTAACCAATTTTGTAAGAAATAAGTCTCATATGTACCTAGATAGGTAGGAAAATAGATAACTACTCAGCAAATAGATGGTTTAATACATAGGCAAGGGCTGTTCTTTACTACCTACCTACTAACAACCCACTTGTGGGTTGTTAGTAGGTAGTAAAACAAGGGGTGTGTCACACTGTGGCCCTGCCATTTGCATTAAAAAGTATTTTTAACGCAAAAGAAGAATTATGAAAACTCAAATATTTCACCATGCCAAAATATAATCTTTTAAAAGAAACTAAAATCCTTCAAGATATTATAATTCTATAATAACTAATCGCAATTTTCAACATAAGCCAAAACATATCATCTTTCAAAAAGCCTCATATAAAAAATAGACCTATTAAGGCAAAATCCATTAAGCTACTATACTCTATAATGAATCTAAACGCAATATCCTTGCCCTTGGTAGGCAAGGCCAAAAAAGTCACTCCCTCCCCCACCCTCTTAGTGAAGGCTAGTGAAAACAATCTTCACACTTTCTCCATTCCCTACCTTCCAGTCTCCTCACTCTCCTCTTCCCCCAACAGACCAATCACCCCCAAACCAAACCAAGCCAAGCCAAGCCAAGTAGAGGCTTCATCTCCAAGTTTCCAAAATTCAAAACTTTTTAAGTACAATTGCATGGAGAATGGTAGCATTCCACTTGTATGTATAGGAGCTGGGTCTATTAGCAAACCCTTCCATATATGAGATCCCTTGAAGTCGGTAGGTTGAGGTGGGGTCGAAAATTCAAAAGGGTCTACTGATAGACCTTTCTCTTATGTGAAGTGTCGTCATGATAGTGAGTATCATGACACTACATACAAACAATGTTGTAATCACAAGGACACTGAGGAGAGATAGGTTGATGAGTAACTTTCACAATGAAAGTTACTTCAATAACTTTTGCAGTATTTTTTAAATTGTGTAAATGATTGTTCTTACAACATCTTTGCAATGTCAATGAATAGGATTTGTAGGATTTGTTAGCCTAGTGAAAGATCAAAATATACAAATGAAAAAATACAACAATGTTTTGCGATCAACAAAACATTGTTGTTAAAGAGTCATAAACATAAAATTATACACATAGTGAAACATGAACCTTAATTCTTCAAATCCTTTGCAAAATTGTGTGTGCATGTGAATTATTTTATAAAAAATTTACTTTAAATGGATTGCTCCTTGGTATCATATGAAAGCAAGGAAACTCAAAAAAAAAATCAAAAAATTTGAAGGGGGAAACATGGGATAGGTTTAAATTAAAACCCAAATTGCATTCTTCATGGATAGTCTCTTTCAATGTAGAAGAAGGTTGGTGAATGCACAAGTTAAATGTCTCTAAATGATGATATGCCGTTGAACAACTTTTTACTGGCCATTATTTTGGTTTTGAACCTAATAGCATAATAATGTTTATGTTATACAAATTATGAAATGCATCATTTGTTATTTAGATTCATAATTCATTATATATATATATATAAGTCCCATACTAGCATTAAATATTTGATTTTCAAACATGCTATTAGAAATTTTAAGAGCCACATTGATACCTAACAAAATTAGGTGCAAATTTTTAATACTTGCCCAACATTGGTAATTGTGATTTCCTTGTCTAGTCACTATTATTTTCAATAGGGTTCCATTCCAACATTGGGTGACTAATCAATTTTGTTAAAAATTGTTAATTTTGGTTTTTCTAATATTTCAAAAAATTAAAAACTACTAGTTTTAAGTTTTTTATTAGAAAATTAAAAAAAAATTAGTTCCAAAGTTTTGAAAAAAAATGGTATTCAGAAACTTATAATCCTAATATTTTATTTTTAAAATAGAATCAAAGACTATAGGTTTTAATTTTTTATAAAAATTGACTTTTTTAAATGAATATTGGTTTTTTCAATATATATATAACACAATGACATATCTAATTGACAAGTTATCATTCAAGCCCAATAGCAAAGGATATAACAAAACTTTCACATACTCACCAATGGGTTTCCAAACTTGGTTTTCATGAAGGAACATTAGTTTTGTGGGTTATGTGATTTTTTCAAATCTTTTGTGAATTGGCATTATGTAAAAATTAAATATTTGATTGCTTCACAATCAACTCACATCAAGGTTGAATTTTTTGTCATTTTTCTAAGTTTGTGTTGCTAGAAGAAAATAATATCCCCAATCGTGATGGAAAGAATGTAGCCATTCTATCAAGGACAAGACAATGATACAACTTGAAGAAAATTTTTAAGCTTGACAAATAAGGAATTTGACAATGAATAAGAACTAAAGAACACTAGTAAAAAACATGATTTCTTTTATTAGAAATTTTTATGACAAAAAATCTCATTTAAATAATCATAAAAAACCCCATCATTTTGGACAAGTTGATTTTACCATGTTTGTTATGATTAGGTGGTCATTTTGACTTGGCAAAGGACATTACAATATACTGTGTAAACTAATATTCTCTCTTAACTAATATGCGGGCACAGCCCATGGCGGGCCTCATACTTAATCTAATAATTTTTCATAAACTGATATTTAATATTTTTTTCCAATCCCATAACATTTTATAAACTAATACATCATATGAAGGAAGGTATTTTGAGAGTACCTAGAGTGCAGCCTTCCACAACCTCACTTTTTGCCAAGATTTCTACCACTCATGTCATATGATTTTTTACGTGCTTTTTTATTCTCCACCAAGCTCCACAAGGTTTCATTATCTTCCCCAATGATCCATGACCTTCTACTACCCTCCATGACCTTCCATGCTGCTCTGGCAGGTTCCGGAATGATCTTTGTTACCCCCCATATAATTTGTATAAACTAATATCCTCCATAAACTAATATCTTCCGCCGATCCCAAGGATATTAGTTTAGAGAGAGTTTACTGTATCACCATTATAACAAGGCATAAGAAACCATTATATGAACCTTCAAATAATCTTGGTAAAAGAGACATCCATCACACCAACTTTCAAAAAATCAATGAAGATTTGTGGTGGTCACATTTCAACTCACCTTGTAACATCCATGAACTTATCATTGCAATCATCTCCATCTTGAGTTTCTCTGTTTCCTTCACACTAGTTAAAAAGTTCCTTGATAGTGTCAATAATAGCATTGGATCTAGCATCCATTTTTATCTTGTTCTTTTTCAACTTCATTCACCAAGGATGCCAAACAATTTGCATGCCCTAGTTTGTAGTGTATTAGAACAAAAAGTGGGAGGTACAACCCCATTTCTAAATGCAAAAATTTGCACAAGTGATGTAAGAATATCTTGAGTATTAGAAACACTCATCTTCATCAAAAAAGACTCGCAACAAACTTAGAGAACCTTAGACTCTTTATGGGCATGTAGACTACATAAATCAACTCGAGTCCAAGCACTCCATCTATTCTAGTAATATGAGCAATTGAGTAATCAAGTTTTTCATACCAAGGCCAATCTAAAAGTGGAACACTTGTGACATTGATCTTCTTTTCAACAGTGTTCTTGTCTTTCATCTTTTTTGAATTTTGTCTTTGCATTGAACTCAAGTATGTTGCATGTTAGTTGGAAAGGGGGTGTTCACAGATGCAACAAAAAGCTTCCTTGCCTTCCTACCAAACTTCCAATCTCTCTCTCTCTTCAAAACTTGTCAATCAATAATGCAAATGCTATTCATTGCTCCAAAATCCCCTTCTTTCTTCAACGTGGATCTCATCTTTCTCATGCACACTAAGCACCTCCATTTATATACCTCAAAAAACGTTTGTGAAAAGCTAGGATATTGATGTAGTCTAGAAAACCTCTTCTTGAAATCCCACCACCATAGGTAGAGAGAAGCTCAGCACTGCAACCCTAAACTTGTTCTTTGCTGTGAGTTTGGAGCATGGGGAGAAGAAGAAGATGATAAGATGTGTAATTTTGTTGGGTTTATTGTAAATGTTTATGTTTATGTAAGTATGGCAGGGTAAGCGGCCGCGGGGGCTCACGGGCTACCCACGGATTTGCTTTGGCGTGAGAAGCCTGAGAGTTTGTCAGCCCATTGTTTGGCGTAGACTAGTAACGGGCTAACGAGGGTTCATTATCAGCCTGCAACAACAGTCATGTGCCCAGGGCTCGCAAGACCACTACGGGTAGCGCCTAGCTTTCGCCGTAAGTTTGCGCTGGGATCCTTCTGAAGGCAACGAAACACAAGAGGAGGAGTTGTAGGGAGGAAGAGAGTAGTGTGCAACTCCATCTTCAATCGTCTCCTTCCTGAGTTTTGTGAATCATGGCGGAGCTTTTCCCAGGCATCTTGTTGGACGTTGTGGACGACGAGTGGCTGGTCGACAAGCTCCCTCACGACGGTATGTGCTCCCTACCTACACGCGCATCGTTTGTTTTTGAACCTCTCACATGATGGCCGCTATTGTTCTTAAACATTACAACAATACATTAAGTGTCAGCTGCTTGTTGTGTTGGCGCTCGTGAAACATCGCAGAGAGTCACGGTTTCTTCAGGCACTTAAAAGATGGCGGTTTCATCAGATTATTTTTTGGAAGTCTATTTTTGGAGTCGTGCTCTTGGAATTGTCCGCTGCTATTCTTTGAGAAAGCTTTGAGAAAAGCACGGTTGACGTTGTGTTTGATAAAATATTTTGTTGTTGATTGTGTGGACAGAGACTCCGTTTCCGCCAGGTGTGGCACCTCCAGCAGACGAGATTGATGAATCAAGTACTGAATTCAAGCCCTCGCTTTGGCAAACAAACACATTGTGCATGTATCTTTCTGTACCTCTTGTATCGAGCATTCATGTCTTCAGAAGCTTAACAGTCACGCATCTGATAGGCTTTCTGTGTGGCAGATCAAGAGCAACAAGCTGCAAATCAGGACAAGTGGACAGAACTAGGATTGCGCACCATCCAGTAGATCCACTGTTGCAATCTCAACTTCATTGCATTGGTGAGCTCAAGCATTTTGCAATAACAATGTTTGTTGAAGATGGTAAGAGTGCATTCAAGCTGAGACAAGGCAATGCCCATTTTCCTTGAAGATGGTAGGAGCAAACTCAAGCTAAGATGAAACTCTTCATCTGTAATTGTTGCACATTTCACATATTCCTACAGTTAGGGTACAGCTTCTGTTTTATTTTACATTGAGCATACAACTTGTACAATATGAACTGCATTGGTATGTAAAAACTTGCCAGTTCTGCAAAGAAAGATGTGTGGTATTGCATGAACACATCTAAAACCCTGTGAAGAGACTTATCAAAACGGACTCTATTGGATGTCTCACAACAACTTTCATGTGTGTGACATTAATGTCCTGCTCTGAAATAAGCAGCAATGTAAGTAAATATATCATGGTTCAATGGCATTCTTTGCAGCAGGCCATGGACTAGATTGTTATCTGTTAGACACTGCAGATGTTATCCAACCTGTCTGGTCAAGTATGTTATGCACATACAGTTTTCTGTATCAAGCAGAAAGGGATTGTTGGTTAGAAGGTTTTACTACAAATCCTTGCTGGTTGGATACCATAATTGATTAGCTCCAGATGTGTGAGCATACAGAACCTGGCAGTCCAACTTTTTAGTCTGAATGAATCAGCAGGATAGAGACATGGATGCATTGTGTGCTCCTGCTTTGGACTGTCAAAGAGCACCATGTCCTAAAGACTTAAGCATATGTGTGCATGTTCTGTTGTAATATGCTTGTGTCAGGAACTTGAGCTTAGAGCCATGCCCAACTGTTTATTATCTCAGTTGTCTGTGATTGGATGTGCAAAAGTCCTAAATATTCAGTTCATCAGAGTGAATGAAGGTTGGTAACAAGCAGCCAAGGGCATCATCACCAAGCATGGAAGAACAGTTTAGGGTTTAGGGTTTAGCAGAACCTAAACTTAGCAGAAACTTGCTGGCTTAGGGGTCTAGCCAGCAGAAACTTGCAATGAAACTCAGATCTTGTGATTAGTGCGAGATAGATAAATGTGCTTTAGCATGTCCACAATAGTGCCCTGCTTGTTGTTATCCTTGATTGATTGCAAAGCTTGTTATGAAACCATATCTCTGCGAAACATTCAGACAGTTGCTCAGGCACATATATCATGCATGTTTGGAGTGAGCAGAAGAGATGTGGTGATCTATGTTGAAATTCTTCTTTGCTGTTTCTTTGGATTCTGCATGGAATCATGTAACAACTTTGAATGGGCCCTGCAAAGTTAGGGTTGTGCTTGCTGCCATGTTGATTGCTTGCTTGATTGTACAAAAGTTGAGAGCTGAAGGAAGAAGCTCCTGAACTTCCAGAACAGACATTGAAGATTTCCTGCTGCTTGAAACCCCAGCCCTCATTTTTGCACTCAAAAGTGCTCTTCTTGAAACCACGCTACTGTCGAGAAAAAACCCTTTTTGTACTCGAAAAGTAGTGTTTTCTGCATTGTTGCGCTTCCTAAACCCTAAGCCCTCTAAACCTTGGGCTCTACTGGAGTTTCAGCTTGTCGCATGGATTCTTTTCTTGTATTCTGTCAGGACCCGCGCGCATCAAGGTGTACGCATCGGCTATCGCCTGGACCGACGCTGTGGCGACGGCGGAGGGCGAGGCGTAGCGGCAAAGAAGAAACAAAGGAGATATCTGCAAGGACTTGACGCAGCGCCGGCTGCTGTACGCTCTTCTCCCTCACTTCCTCGGCTTCCTTCTCCCGCAGCCATGGTTAGGGTTTTTTGTCTCCGGCAGAAACAGTCGGATGTGCTGCGGTTTTTGCTGCGAGTGAGATGCTGGGAGTACAAGCAGGTACGCTGCATCATTGTACAGCATGATCCTGGTGGCGATAATGCAGCAGGAGCAGCAGCAGGGGCGGCAAAGATATGGGAGTCAAGGCCGATGTCTGTACTAGACAAGATGGAGGAGCAAGGGATTCCGGTTGTGCACTCAACGTATGCCAAGCTTTTGCGGAGGTGCAGTGAGATGCGAGATCTGGTTGAAGGAAAACAGGTATACAGCCATATGGTTCAAAGAGGATTGCAGCCAAACATCTTCATAGGCAATGTATTGTTAGACATGTTTGTCAACAGTAGTGCAAGTGTGGAGGATGCAAGAGAAGTCTTTGACAACAAACTTGTTGAGAAAGATGTTGTCTCCTGGTCCACCATGATCACAGGATATGCTAAACATGGCCATGGGAAAGAGGCTTTTGAGCTATTCTGCTGCATGCTGCAACAAGAAGGTGTGAAGCCAAACACAATCACCTACATGAGTGTTCTGAAAGCTTGCAGCATCATCATCCCAAATGGCTTGGAATGTGGCGAACATGTCCATGCCCACATCATTGAATCAGGGTTTCAACCTGATGTTCGTGTTTGGACTTCTCTAATCAGCATGTATACAAGGTGTGGAAGAAGTGGCAAGGCTCTGGAAGTTTTCTACCACATGCAGAGACAAGGTGTAGAGCCAAACAAAGTCACATACATCAGCATTCTTAATGCATGTACCAGCAGCCCATCAGCTTTGGACTCGGGTAAGCAGATCCATGGAATGATCAGAAAATCAGGGTTGGATTCTGATGTCCGTGTTGGGACTGCACTTATCGGCATGTATGCTCAATCCGGTAGAAGTCAGGAAGCTTTTGAGGTGTTTTGCCATATACAGGAGCAAGGAATGAAGCCAGATAAAATTATGTACATCAGCATGTTGAAGGCATGTTCCAGCCCAATAGCTCTCCAGTTGGGAAAGCAGATACATGCCAGCTTAAGTAAATCTGGTTTTGGCTCTGATGTTCGTCTTGAAAATGCACTGATTGGCATGTATGTCAAGTGTGGGAGTGACAAGGATGCTTTTGATGTGTATCGCCACATGCAACAAAAAGGTGTACAGCGAAATAACTTCACTTACATGAGCATCCTAAATGCATGTAACAGCCCTGCAGCTTTGGAATGGGGAAAGGAGGTTCATGCGCATATAATGAACTCGGGATGGGACTCCGATGTTTGTGTGGGGAATGCTCTTATCAGCATGTATACAAAGTGTGGAGACAGTGCAGATGCATTTGAAGTGTTTCGTCGAATGGAACGTCAAGGTGTGGAGCCAGACAAATTTACTTACATAAAAATTCTGAATGCATGTGCTAGCCCAGCCACTCAAGAACGGGTAAAGCAGGTCCATGCCCGTATCAGGAAATCTGGTTTTGACTCTGATATTCGTCTTGGAAATGCACTTATATCCATGTATGTCAAGTGTGGGAGCAATAAAGATGCTTTTGAAGTGTTTTGCCACATGCAACGACAAGGCTTGGAGCCAGATGAAATCACTTATATGTGTGTTTTGAATGCATGTGCCAGCCCACAGGCTCTGGAATGGGGAAAGCATGTCCATGCCCACATCAGAAAGTCCCGATTTGGCTCTGACGTTCGTGTGTGTAATGCACTTATTGGCATGTATGTCAAATGTGGGAGAAATGATGATGCTTTTGAACTCTTTCGCCAAATGCAACAGGAAGGAATGGAGCTTAGCAATATCACTTACATGAGCATTCTGAATGCCTGTACCAACCCATCAGCATTAGAATGGGGAAGAGAGGTCCATGCCCACATTGTGAATTCTGGACTCAAATGGGATGTGTGTGTGGGAACTGCTCTTATTAGTATGTATGCAAAGTGTGGGGCCAGTGAGGATGCTTTCAAAGTATACCATGAATTGCAACAAGAAGGCGTAGGATTGAACAGGGTCACGTACATCTGCATTCTCAAAGCATGTGCTAACCTAACAGCACTTGCTGAAGGCAGACAGTTAAACTTGAACATCATTGAAGCTGGATTAGGGGCTGATATCTGGATTCAGAATGCACTAATTGACATGTATGCAAAATGTGGGAGTCTTGTGGATGCACGCAAAGTATTTGACACAATGCCTCGAAGAGATGTTGTTTCATGGACTGTGATGATTGATGCACTTTCTCAGCATGGGTGTGGTGAAGAAGCCCTGGAACTTTTTGGACAAATGAAGGAGGAAGACATTCAGCCAGATGCAATAACATTCATAGGTGTTCTGTCTGCTTGTAGTCATGCTGGCTTAGTCAATGAAGGCCTTGGATACTTTAGTTCCATGTTCCAAGATCATGGCATCATGCCTACAAGTACACACTATGGCTGCATGGTGGACCTTCTTGGCCGTGCAGGTCGTTTAAGGGAAGCAGAAGAATGCATCAAGAAAATGCCCAATGAAGCAAACCCTTCAATTTGGGCAGCCTTGCTTGGTGCTTGCAGAGTTTACTGCAATGTAAAGTTGGCAGAAAGTGCTGCAACCCACTGGCTTAAATTGGAACCAAAGAATGCTGCAGTATATGTGCTGCTTTCACATGTCTATGCAGCAGCTGGCATGTGGGACAGTATAGTGGAGATTAGGAAATTGATGGAGGAGAGAGGTGTTCAAAAAGAGCCAGGGCGATGCTGGATTGAGGTTGAAGGGAAGATGCACACTTTTGTGGCAGATGACAGGACCCACTTGCAGGTAGAACAGATATATGCTGAGCTAGAAACATTGAGTGTGCAGATGAAAGAGGCAGGTTATGTGCCAGACACTCG
>Ga0116227_10000768_pt1 | contig 66133 bp, 52 predicted proteins | sample S1TSphgellanicum_FD_89693 | JGI IMG/M metagenome (GOLD analysis project Ga0116227, IMG submission 89693) | Host-associated microbial communities from peat moss isolated from Minnesota, USA - S1T2_Fb - Sphagnum magellanicum MG | ecosystem: Host-associated > Plants > Peat moss > Unclassified...
CACACCCGTCGACGGAAAAAAATATACTACCCACCAGACAAAAAAAAATTGTTGACACCCCCCGCCGCCCCCCCCCCCCCCCTCCCCCTAACAAGAAAAAAGGAGGCCTTTTCACTCCATGACACACCTTTTCACACTACAAGAAAAGTTTCAATTTGCAATTGTAATTTGTAATTAAAATAAGTTACAACCAACATTTACAATTAAAATGTCATTAGTTGCAAAAGTGAAGTCGCATCATGTCATCACATTTCACATGGATGATGTATACAGTCCACATATACACTTTCATCTGTTGACCATTCGTATAAAGTTTTCAGCTACTCACCATTATTTGCAATTATGTTATAACCCATTACAAAGTGCCATGTGGCAACATACTTTTTTTAAAATTATGTTTTTAAATTACATATTGGATCTTCATCAACTATTGGATGGTGTTAAATCATGCCACATGGCATGTTAATTGAATTTTTGTCAAAATAAATTTAAATCAATATTTAGATAAGTAAATAGGTAGGAAGGTAAATAGGTAGGAAAGAAGGTTGGTAGGACTAGGTAGGTAGGTGAGTAGGTAAACTATGAAATAGATATGTAAATATTTTAATTTTTATTTTAAGTTTACCTTTAAGGTTAAGCCTTTTTCATTGGTTCATCCCAAATTACACATGTTTTTAATATACAAATGTAAAGCAAAACACCTTCCTTATGTACTTTTACAAGATGGAAATGGAAGACAAAACATATGGGATATTTTTTTAATTGCAACTTAATTGGTGACTAATTAAGTTGCATTAAAAAGTTTATCCCATGTCCTTTGTCTTCTTTTTCAAGTTTGTAAACTATATATCTAATAAGTAACTACTAACTAACTAACTAACTAACTAACTAGAATTAATTGATTAACTAAACAATAAATAATTGCTTACCCTCTTACCAACCTACCTACTATTTATTACCACTTACTAATTAGGTAGTAATTAGTAGTAGCATAAATTATTTAAATTACATAAATTATTAAATTATTAAATTAAAATAAATAATAATCAATATATTATTACTAATAATAATAACTACTCTTATCAATAAAAATTAAAATATTTCATTATTTCATAATTAAAATAAATTAAAAATTAGATAATTTCTATTAATATTAAATTTATTTTATTATGTTATTAATTGAATAATAAATTATATATATAGTATTTAACTAATCATTATTAACTACTCATTTATATTACATGATTATTAATAGCCAGAAATTTATTAATATTAATTAAGTAACTAACTAGTAACTAGTAGTACAAAATATTTAAATTATTGGATAATGATAAAATTTAGTAACTAATAAATTTAGTATTTTATTTAATTTAATTATAAATTATTAATAATAAATAGTTATATATATTATATATCGATAATAAATTTGATTATTATTAATTTACTATTACTATAATTATTAATAATTATTACTATTATTTATATGGAGTATAATAAGTAGTCCTACCTACTTAACTATTTAACTATTTGCTTGTCAACTTGCGTAGCCTATATAGCCACAATATATGCAAAATGTATTTTGAATATGTCACAAATATAATATAATTAAATTCCTGAACATATAAATACCCTTAATATATTTTTAAACACTTTAATATATATCAAAGGTATGTGTACATCACATAGAAGTAACCAAATTGTGACTATTTTTGTAACTAATTAGGCAGAGAAGCCCTTTCTTGGATGAAAAGCCTAAAATTTTAGTCATCATAAAAGGATGTAAAACATAATAGTCACAAGAATAATAATAGATTGAAACAGATGGTGATTAGTTGTAAAATGCCAAAACATAATTATAAATGACATTTAGTTGCATATAGTTGCAAATTGAATGGTTGCATAATACAAGATTTTTTCTAGTGTCATTTGTTGCATGGAAATTATTTTCCTAAAAATGATTGCCATTATTTTTGGCATAGAACACATATTTAATTAATTTAAGACTAAAATTTTAATTGAAGACTTTATGCAACTTGGTGGACAAAATGAACTTCACCTTGTGGCCACCAGATTCAACAAATTAATGATCATTTTTTACATGAATATCATAATCCAATATTTTTCAATTACATTATTTTCAAGTGAAATGACATTGTAACCAACAATTCCAAAAAGATAACACCCATCTACACACTGTGTAAAAAAAAATCAAATCTAAAACCACCCTATGATTTTCATGAGTGATGAAAAACTAAATGTTAGCATTCCCATCAATGACATAAAAAGAGTTAACCCTTTCAATTTCAAACAAGGGGAGCAATGCCAATCCAACAATGCCATAACTACATCAATGTACTAGTATTTATTAAATATATATACACCATAACATTTTTTAAAATAAAATTTCACATGGTGGGCACCAAGTGAAACATAGTAAATTATTAGTTATGAAAACCAAATGACACAACTCCCATTTATAATGAGAAAAATGAACTCAATCTTGTGAATCTAATACATTAATGACAAGCACCATGCCAATCAATTACATTTGAAATTCCATATATAAATAAAATAATATTTCACATGACGCCTAGTAAATGAAACATAATACATTATCAAATTAAAAAATTGCAAGTAAATATTCCCAATAAAAAGAAATAAAAATTCAATTTTCTAAAATACAAATAAGGAACAACATACCAATTCACCAATGGCAGCAACATCTATGCATGCAAAGATATTATTCATGTTATAACAAATCCATTATTTTTGGGGCTTTACATACCATGTAAAAAGAAAGGTGACGTTTAGTGGCCACTAGATATTAGGGTTAAGGTGGAACAAAATAAATTATTAATCATTAGTCTTGAAAAATGTACATGAATAAAATAAAAAAAAGACAATCAAATCATTACAATGGATATAAAAGACATCAACAAATTATAAATATATAATTTCATCGATGTCACCCAAAATCTTCACAAATTGTTTGAGGCATTATCGGCATTGAAATTAACCTTAGCTCTACCAACATATGCAACTAAAATACTAATTTGACTCTTGTTTATTGTATTTTTCCGAGCATGAAAAAAGAAAATAATAGCTAAAATGTCAAGCCATTGTTTTGGATTTGCTAAATTACATTTCCACTTGCCATTCCAACAATCCTCATACAGATGTTGTTCATCCAACTTCGATCCTTTCTTCACCAGAACCCACCATTGAACCTCACCATTTTGAAATATTCATTCTCCCCGTCCTTAACAACATCACCTTCTGCTCTTCCCATTTAGAGAGGAACAAGATCAGGATCGTGTAGTCTCACAAGCACAAAATCTCCAACATTAAGATCTCTAAATGGGGTGTATGTAATTAAAGGTATCATGTTTTTCAACCCACAATAAGGAAGTTGAATTGGATCTTCTACATCAACAACGTCCATAACAACTGACAATGAAGCCCTAGCATAATTGGACTTCTAATCACTTGAAGGCCAAAAACCCTCCAAAAGAATTACACTTTGAGGGGGTAATGGTTTTGACAAATGTAACAAGATATCTTCCCAATACTCCACATACAGCTTCATCTTCATTTCATATGTCAAACTTTGTGTAATTCCCACCTTCCAAAAATCCATGTATTTGGAAAGTCCAACATTTATGAACTTTTCTTTCTCCATTGACCAAATTGGGCAATATGGAACAAGGCTTGGGACTCAAGTAGGCAACTTTGGTGACCCATCTAGATTAGCTTCCCACAATCTTATCAATGGCACATCTATTGGACTCCAAACAAGATTTGTGGGGGAAACTTTGTACTTGTCGCTCGTACATGGCCTCATACATGATGGCCAGTTACGAGCATGCCCATCATGCTTTATAGGGTTAATGAACGTTTTTAGGTGATTGTATGCTATTAAGTGCTTAGAGTTTCAGCTTGTTGGCGACTGTATAAAAAGCTAAGCCCTTCCCTTCTCTTTTTAATTTTTCTAGAATTCCTTTGTTAAGAAAGTTTCCTCCATAGTCAAATTGGATTTCTAGATGTTCACGGTGGCCATTGCACAGCCACCATTTACATACACTACGTTTTCGTTCCTTCTTTGTAGTTTAATTTTAAAAAAACTACTCTCTGTTACTTAATGTTGAAAGTGGCAGATTTCTTTTGGCTTTGAGTTCTTGAATTTCCTTTGTTGGTGTTGTTGTTGTTGTTGTTGTTGTTGTTGCTAAAGGGAGTTTGTGTTGCTACACCTCTACCAACCAACAAAGGAGAGCTGGGAAGAACGAAACTAAATGAGGGAATGACGTATCCAGGAGAGGTTTCTTTCTTTTTCTTTTTTTTTCTCTCTCTCACGCGCGCATAGAGGCCTACACGTCGAAGACTCGAAAAGCTGGGTGCAATGTCAAGTTAAAAAAAACCAAAAATTTATACAGTGCCACCCACCATCGTTGTAGAGCAGCATCGCGAGCTACAGCGCCGCCGCGAGTTGCAACGATGCAAGTTACAACGTCGTCGTGAGCTACAACTTTTGCAACGTTGCCATGAGCTTGCAGCACCACGAGTTACAGTTCTTGCAATGCTACCGTGAGCTTGCAACGTCGTAAACTACAACTCTTGCAGCACCGCCGTGAGCTTATAACGCCACAAGCCGCAACTCTTGCAATGTCGCCATGAGCTTGTAACGCCATGTTGCCGTTAGCCATCGCTGCGGAGCTCACGGGCGCTCTATAGCGCCGTGGCCTTCGACGTTGTGTTGTTGACTTCCATCCACGGTTCCGTCCATTTGGTTTTGTTCCGTCCATCGACTTTTTTTTAAATTTAAATTTAAATTTTAAATTTTAAAAATATTAATATTAATATTAATTAATACGTACATCTACATACTCTTGTATTAATATATACATCTACCTATTTAGTATTAATACGTATATTTACATTTTTTATTAATACATAAATATATATATTTTTTTTCCTTTACTTCATTTAGCACTAGTGATTATAGAAACTGAAAGTTGCTTAGGGTATGATTTTTTAAGCATTTCACATTTCTATTTCCATTACGGTTGCATTTAATTGCATGATTATGTTAGAACTTTGTAGTTAGTGCTTTATATTGTTACAAAAGTTTTTGGCATGGGACAACACCATGTCTTCGGATGATAAGAGCACTACCGCTCATCCATAGCCCAAGTATTAGCTACGAAGTAACACACAATCCTTTTAGTCGATTTCTTTGAGTTCATGATCTTCACGACGGTACTATCAAGCGTCTACAATGCCACCATCATCCAATATAACTCCTAACAAGAATTCAGGTTCAGGTTACATTACATTAATGATACATCAAAGTCCATTTGGAGGGGTTAATTAGTGGCATATGCTTACTGTTACACTTGCTTTCACACCATCACCATATATTCCGCTACAAGTCGTGACTTCTACACCCATATACACCATGGAGGTCAGTAGTTCTTTTGGGAGAATTGAGAAGTTCAACAAAAGGCTAGGTACCATTTCTTTGAAAGAATTCAAGACAACTTTTTCAACTATGGTTTGTGAATTGGAGCTCAAATATGGCGCTAATTACATTGAGGCGTTCGCATTCAAACAATTGGCCTATTATGTGCACTATGAGGCATTGGATGTCTACGAGCAACATTCTCCGAGGATTTTGGGCATCACTCAGATCCCCAATCCTATTTATGCCATAGCCATCACCACTACCTCTCAAGCTACACTACAAGCTTCTATTGCACATCATGGGACTGTGCCCAATAATCCAAACCCAGGTACTTACTTTAATAAACCTTTCTCCTCAACAACTCATTGTTGCTACCGCAAACATTCTTCCCACCATTGATGCGCTAGCTTTTGCTGATGCAATGAAGGAATTCTTTTGAATTCTAAAGCTGGAATTTTCGGTGAAGAGTTTTGAAAAAAAATTGTAGCTTGCCACCTTCTCTCGGTAGAAAGATGAAACCCTCAAGATGCTCTATAGGAGGCTTTTCAAACTTAAAGAAGATACTCAGAGCATCATAGACCTGGAAGTTGCCCATTGGTATCTTTGTTTGTTGGAATGTACTCCAACACACCATGGGCAGGTTTTGTAACGAATTTTTGCAGAATTTGGAGACTCGTACAATTTAATGGATGTCACAACCCTAGCTTTGGGCTGATGACCAAAGCAAGGGCTTGCAAGGTTGCGGGCCAAGAGGGAAGCCCAAGAGCGAAGGAAAGTGTGAGGGAATGAACCCTCACACTCCCAAAGGAGCTTCCACTTTGGGAATTGGAGTCCTGCTAGACTCCCGAATGTTCAGAGAGCGATTGCAAAGGTCAAAACCCAATGGCTCGAAGAGTTCTTTATACCATTGGAAAGTTATTAAATGTAAATGTCTAAAATGGGCTCGCATGACCCATTTGGACATTTGAAACACAAGTTATGGCCAAAAGAAGGGCCGGGAGTCAAATTGGCAGTTTGACTCCCGACCACTAAAAGTCAAGAATTGACCAGATTTCCTTTCGTGCAATTGGCATGCAACATACTGTTGAAAAGTTCTCCACGAGGGCTACAACTTTGTTTTAAACCTTATCTCAATTGGAGGTTTGCACACAAAGTTATGGGGCCCCAAAGTCGTGGGATTCCCAACTTTGGCAATTTCGAGGTTCCCACTTGGGAGTCTTGGGACAAAACGCCATTTGGATGTGGGTCTCGTGGAGAGGCATAGAGTATATTATAGGGTGGAAGGCGGTGGCTCCCCCCAAGTCTGGGCTGTGGTGAGTCTTGTGGGTCCAAGTTGCCCGTGGCTCGTTTTAGCATCAAAAGTGCTCCAATTATGCACTAACCACCTTGTGTTGGTTTTGTGCAAGTCCATGTGAATAGTTGATGCTTGTCACTTTTCCTAGTCCCATCCCAGAGCTCTAGCATGCCCCTCTACCCCCTCAAAGTGCTACGAGCCAAGGAACGTGCCTTGACTCCTTGCTCTTCCGTTGTTTTCAGTTTGGATTCACATTTGAGTCCATGAAAGAGCTTGGGGGTGCGTCACTGGATGTGTACAATATTTCTAAAAAGCTGGAATTGGCTCATGCACACTTTGAAACTAATACTATGAGGCCTCCCTCATGTTCAAGGCCTTAACCTTCACTAGCTACACTAACCATATCATCACATTCCTCTTCAAGGGCTAAAATAGTGCACTCAATTGCACCCATCCTACCTTCTTACAACTACTATGGCAATCTTAACCACATAGCTAATGAGTGCAACATTCCTTTCAAGGATTTCTTTTGTGATTATTGTGGGAAAGAGGGGCATCAGGAAGTTGGTTGTTTTACCAAATTCCCGAAACGAAAACAACTCTGATTACCACGGCAAAATCTGCTAGCATTTTCCATTGCCCCTCAACCAAAAGCCAAGGCACCCTAACCTTCCACTCAGGCTTTCCCCACCAAGGGTAATTTCAATAAGAATGCTAAGAAGAAGGAGCACAATGTTGATAAAAGGGGGGTGCTTCAAGCCCATGCCATTCAAGTTCAAACTCTGCCAAGTGAACTTGAATCATTGAAGGCCCAACTTGCTAATTTAAAAGGCAAGTTTTCCCAACCAACTAGTCATGCCCAACCTGTATAGGGTTTAGGATCACGGGAGTGACCTCCTAGGTCGTTCTATGGCCTCTCACACAATGCCATGGTTGGGGAGTATGTTCTTTCTAGTACACATAATTTTAGTTTCACACCAAAATTTGCCACTTATGTTTACCCTTCCTACTTTGCGGCACAAGAGGCTAGTGTGGCACCCAAAGTTTCTGTCACTAGGTAGGTAATTTATACTGATGGATTCGCATCTGGTTCAAGTCATATTACTAGGGTTAGAAGAACTCAAGCAATCATGCCATAATTTTTTCGTCCTCTCAACACGGAAAAAGAACGCACCTTGTTAGCGAGGGGGGAGGAGACTACTACACCACAAAATGTTAAGGCATCAAATTCCCATGTCCTAGGAGTGCATGTACATTAAGAAAACACATAATTTTCCACTCATCAACTTATGGAGTGCCAACTTCAAATGTGTGAAGTGGTTCAAAAGCTTGTGAGTATACCGTTGTTTAATTTTCAAAATTTGAAGCTAAACACCAGGGACATAATTGCATTACTAAAAGATATCCTGAACACTACATCAAGTCCTTTACTAATCCCTGATCCACATGCTACAGGGGTCCCATCCAACACCCTAGAAAGACATTCAATTAGTTTACGTGTTGTAGGAGGCGTTCGTAATCTAGTCACTAATTTTAGCATGGCTAAACTAGTGGGCTCTACTACCTATGATTCTACATTCAGATATCAAAAGGGAGTTAAGAACACCTCACTTGTGAATTTGTTATTCAACAAAGGCATTGTGGATATCCATTTTCTTCATAAAGTCTCTCACTCATTTCTGAAGGTGGTGCCTAATGAGAGAACTTCCATCGCAACCAAAGTTGCCATTGTTGACAATACCGAATCAACAATCCAAGTGGGAGGACATACACCCAGAGTGGTACTTCTTGATACAGGTGCCCAACTAGTGATTCTTGGAATTCAAGTCACCAAGAAAATGGGCATGCTTGATTCCAAACTATGGAAATCGATGTGGTAAATTCGCACTGTTAGTGGGAGCATAGAGGAGGTACTTAGGAAGAACTTGGATTTGATTACATTTAACTTCAATGAAGGTACAGATTAGGAGTTTTGCCTACAGGTCAGATGTTTAGTCACCAATGCCACTAGTTACGATGTGTTCATTGGGCAAGAGGCCCTGTTTCCACTAAGATTCACAATTGACAATTAATTCGAACATGCGTACTACCAAGTGATTGGGGGACTGATGGCCACCACCTGGGATACATACCCTTGATTTACATGGGAACCATAGTCCTATGGCTCACCACTATATGCTCAAGGAAGCACACACCATTTCCTACATCCAACAAGCTAGCCACAAGTGGATAGAGGGAGATGAAGAGGAGACAGCTTACGCCCAAGCTACTGAAAGCTTGAAGGTGGTTCCTACTAACATTCAAGATGGACTAGAGGTTTTATAGAGGTTCAAAGCAGCCCACAAACCCTTGGTCAAAACTCTGTCTAATTTAGGGAACATGGAGAGGCATGGCGAACCGATTAAACCAATACTTTGTCAGCTAATCACCTAGACACTGTCTAAGGAGGGGATTACATTACCAGAGCTTTTTGGTGGTATTGGTATAGGTCTCGAAGCCCTACTACAGTCAGGGATGGTGGTTCGAAAATATATCTACGTAAACATTGATCCTATTGCAAGGCAAGTGGCGGCATCAAGAATGATGGAGCTCACAGCCAGATTTCCACAACAGTTTGCAACCACCACATGGAAGACCAATTTCATGTTTTTGCCCTCTAACATACAACTAATTCAGAAGAAACATATGGAATTACTTGGCCCTGTGGACCTAATCATTTTAGGTTGGGACTGTCAAGGATTTTCATCGACTAGATTTGGAGAAAGCTTAAGTGACACAAGATTCGATCTCTTCACGGACTTGGTATGATTAATCACTTGGGCTCAATCCATTTTTCCTACGCTTGGTTATGTAATTAAAAACACCCCTTCTTAGCTTGACCAAAAGGATAAAGTCCAAAAACACTACACGTTGGTCAAGCATTACCTTAGAGAACCCCTCCTACTCGATGCGGCACAATGCGGTTCCTATGTGCACCGGTTGCGCAATTGGTGGACCAACCTTGCACCATTCTCAAATCTGTAGCTGGCTTTGAGATACACCATCAAAGACCCCAACCTGCAGGTTTCTCACATATTGGATGATCAAAGCTCTTACCAACTAGTTACAAGGCAAGAGAAACCTCCTTGGTTTCTTACGAACACAATTGGAAAACCAAGAGGTGTTTGGCCCACCTTTGTCTCCTTCCCAGGAGCACACACCTTTTAGGGAAATGGACCAAGCCTGGTTGGTGTATTGTCATGCTTTAGCCACTTGGGATGAACCAAGCCCAAAAGAAAGAGAAAGGGTTATGGGGTTCCAAACTGGCACTATTAGATGCACCAAGTTGACTAGATTGGAACGTAACGCTCAATTAGGGAGAGGCATGGACCTGAACTCCCTTACATGGTTATTGGTAACATATGTATTCTTTCAAATGTACACCACACCACCACTGATTCAATTAGCTTGTAGTTCTGGCGATACGACCACATGGCACCCCAACCAAGTACACTTGCCTATCTTCAACACTCTACATTCATTCTCAGTGTTGGGGGGGGAGGAGGTACCATGTAATTTGACTTAAGTTATTTTTAATACACCTAGGGGTACATTAGCTTCTGGAGAAACAATTACAACCTTTTACGAACTTGCACAATTAGATAATGGAAAACCAAATACACCATGTTTTTCAAACACATTTTCCAATTCTAATCCATGTGTTTGCAACTACTCTTTCGTTATGGGGAACCAATTCACCAAGAAGGAGAGAGACCAGGTCACAAACTTATTAATTAAGTATGAGAATGTGTTCGCATTCTCAATGAAAGACTTAAGTAGGTGTAAGACCATGTAGTTATTTATAGACTTTATAAATGAAACACCCGTCTATCGGAGGAGGCATAGGTTGAGCAAGCATGAGTGGGAATTGGTAGATGAAATATACAAAGAGCTCCATGAAGTTGGTCTCATTTAGCCATCAAGTTCTGATTTGGTAGTCGTTATAATAATGCTAGCAAAGAAGGATTCAACTGGATTATGGACTGAAAAAAGGATGTGCGGGGATTATAGGCCTTTGAACCTAGTTACACCTTAGGACAGGTACCCCATGCCCATCCTTGAAGAACTATTTGATAGCATTGGAGACTTAAACATCTTCACAATTGTGGATCTGAGGCAAGGCTTCAACCAAATTATGCTTGCTATAAAGGATCGCAAGAAAATGGCATTCCATGGAAGCAACAAGTTGTGGGAATGGCTTGTGATGCCTTTTGGATTGAAGAATGCACCTATTTTCTTTCAGCGAGTCATGGACCAAGTTCTTGAAGGGGCATATTTCCTGAAATGCTACATAGATGACGTCTTAGTGCATAGCAAAGGACTCCTGTAGCATTTGGCTCATCTCGAAGAGTTATTCAAGAGGCTCCACGAAGTCAATATGAAGATCCATCCTAAAAAGTGTGAGTTTGTTGTCACCTTAGTAGTCTACCTTGGACATAGGATTTTACCAAATGGTATTATGGCTCATTGGGCCAAAGTAGTAGCCATTTTGGAGATGCCTAATCCTACTGATGTTCACACTTTCAGGAGCTTCATCGGACTATGTAATTACTATAGAATTTATGTCCAAGACTTCAGTACTATTGCTCATCCTCTCTATGCATTGTTAAAGAAGGATGTTGCTTGGACATGGAGTGATGAAGCTCAGGAAGCTTTCAACACACTCAAGGAAAAGCTTTCAAAGTTCCCCATTCTAAAAAGACCTGATTTCAGCAAGGTTTTCATTTTACACACTAACTTGAGTGCTCTTGGTATTGGAGCTATTCTTGGCCAACTTGATGAGGAAGGCAAGGAATATGTATTGCCTATGCATCTCGAAGCAACAACAAGGCTAAAAGCAACTACTTTTCATATGAGGGGAAGTGCCTTGCTATTTTATGGGCCGTCATACATTTCAAGCCCTATCTTTATGGCACCAATTTCACTTTGTATATCGACCACCAACCTATCAAGTGGTTGATGACCAACGATAAGCTTACTGGTAAGTTAGTTCGTTGGGCGCTTATACTTCAAGAGTATGAATTCAAGGTTATTCACCGACATGGTATTACACATCAAGACACAAATACCATGTCACGAAAACCCTTCACTACCTCTCAAGATTTCTCAGAAACTAAGCAAAACTTCAATTAGATTCCAGCAGTACATATATTTTATGCATTTAGTTATCTTGTACTACTGCAATGTAACCTAGTTGAGCATCCCATTATGGATATATGGGAGGACTTGGACACTCTAAGGTTTTTTCAGCATGGGGAATACCCTCCCTAAGTTACATCAAGTCATTGGGATCACATACAACAACGGTCCAAATGCTACTCATGGAGGGATAATCACTTCGTTTGATGTTTACCACAAGGTGACAGAATGGTTCCTCCACCACATGAACGACCTGGTCTTATTCAAAAGGTACAGTTAGAGCTTGGACACTTTGGAATTAAGCGTATTTATAGCCTTTTCGCTCCTCATTACCATTGGAGAGGTATGTATGCTCAAGTTTGAAACATCATTGCTAGGTGTGAACAATGTGATGGAGTGAGAACTTCCTTCTCCTCTCGATAGCTCACGCTTTTTCCACTCCCTATTCAGGGCATGTTATATCGTTGGTCGTGTGATTTAGCTGGAGAATTACCATAGACCTCCAAGGGTAATGTTTACATAATGATTATGATTGAGCATTTTTTCAAAGTGGGTCGAGCTTGTTGCGCTACTGAACAAGTCATCACACAACACTAGCCATGTTTTCTAAGTAGCTTTGGGGCTTGTATTGAGTGCCTTACTAATCAAAGATCATCATTCAGAGGAAAATTCCAAGACCTACTTGATCATGCTCTCATTGACCATTGTCGGACTTTAAGGGATCATCCCCAAGCTGACGGCCTTGCAGAGAGGATGGTTTAGACATGCAAAAAGGGATTGTGGAAGATTTGCCTCACTAAGAAAAAAAAGGATTGGGACCTGACCCTACCTTACATCGCCATGGGTTAGAGGATGTCCAACCACGCCTCTTTATTTCATTTTTCTCCTTACTTTCTACTTTTTGGGAGACATCCCATTCCACCCTCTTCCATTACTACTCAAATGGACTAGGTTATGGACTTGGACTCCCCAGCCACTTGGGCTAAGGTCATCACAGAGAGGACTGTTCTATTCAGGAGGGTTATGCCCATGGCCATGGAAAACTTGTCCATTGCACAACATTGAAACACCTTACAATATGCACATACACGAGGTGGCAGTTACAAATCTAAGGTAAGACAATTTGATGTTGGTGATTTTGTGTATATCTAGTGGCAACCTAATGATACTCTAAACACTTCTTCCAGTCGCACTATCTTGAGGATTAAGGCAATCAGGCCTTTAGGTGTGTTAGAGTTGCAAAATGCTAACAGATGCATAATTCGAGATCACTCCAAAAATTATGTGCCCTGCCACCTGCCGAACTTAGATCCTACCATCATCATGTCAACTTGGATTCCTCCATTTGACTATCCATGTCAAATATGTCAAAAGACAAACGATGTTGATCAGATGCTACTTTGCGATAACTATAATGGTGGATACCATCTCTTTTGTTTCAAGTCGGAGCTCACTCAAGTTCTTGCCGGCATTTGGTATTATTCATCATGTTTTTTTGCAACACCTTGATTTCTACTCAAACCATGCTCAGGTCTAGGGGGGGATACATGATAATTTCATCTCAGCTTCCTCTTGTGCATTGTATATATATGTGCATGCATCTCTTTTTGGTTGATTAGTTTCTACCTTTGACTGGTTTTAGTCTTTTTGTTTAGTAGAGTTTACTATGGATTTACACCCTTATGACATTGTATGTCACGACACTACACGTCACGACATACTGCATCATAGGCCACCTTAAAGAATCAATAAAAAATCTAAATAAATGCATATTAATATGCCCTACCAAAGTTTCAGGGTTATCCTTCAAACAACCTAGGACCCAAGATTTAAAATGCGGAATCTCCTGAATCAACTAAAGAATGAATGGTCTTTCCTATGAAATCACAATGTTTGGTTGGGGAGATATTTAGCTTCTAAACTTGCAACAAAATGTTAGCTTTTAAAATCTCACTAAAAAACAAATCCACATGGTGGCCTCTAGGTGGTCTTTTAGACTCCAATCTGACCTTAGACTTTATCTAGTGATCACCAGGTGGTGTTTACACCTTTAACTAAATTGGTTGCTCTGGCTCTCAATGACCATTCATAAATGGTTGAATTTGAATGGGCCATTGGAGGCATCAAGAACTAATGGGCTAAATATTTTGGCTATAACATAAGGTTATTCATTGTTCACAACCCCAATTCCTCCTCAAGGTGTAAATTAGATGCCATAAGTTATTTTGGTTACAAGCATGTGGTTTTTTTGGCATCTAATAGTCATGAATGTACCACTCGATGGCCATTAGGTAAACTCAATGGGAGGAGATAGTTTTTATTGGTTTGAGTATAATCCATAAAAGATATTATGCACGACGGTTGATGGACACTAGGTCATTTAGTTCATTGCGAAAAAAGGCAGAACAACATGGATGGATGAGGTGATAGTGGTCAAATTTCCTAAATCTCAACCCAACATGGAACTTTGGGAATGGAGTAAGGTTTGAAAGATGAAATGAATTTTTGTAATTGTTTCCAATATAGGTGGAAGCCGTGTGTTTTATCTCAAAATGCCACTTGTGAGAACCAGGTGTTGAGTCTAAGGTGAAATGACCACTTGGTGGCCACCTTGAGTGTGTATTGTAGGCATGTTATATTTGAAAGGACCACCTTGTGGCAAAATGGTGGTATTTCATAGTTGAGATAATATGAAAATCAACTCCATGAAGGGAGGATAACATCTTGCATGGTAGCCAATTAGTGCTAGGAATTGTTTTAGGTTTCCATCATAGGTCGAAACCATGTGCAATATCTCAAAGGCCCACTTGGTTGCCACTAAGTGTTGGGTCATAAATAAAACCACCACCTTGTGGCCACTAGGTGTCGTTGTAGGCATGTGATATTTGAAAGGTCCACTGTGTGGTAGAAAATGGTATTTGAAAATTGAAATAATTATGAGAATGAATTCCATGAGGGGTAGATAGTATTTCATGTTGTGACTAATTGGCTCCAAGAATTCTCTCAAGTTTCCATTATAGGTGGGAGCTTAACAATATATCTCAAAAGGCCACCTAATGGCCATGAGGTGTTGAATTGGAGGTGAAATGACAACCTAGTGGCCAAAAATAGTCCATAATACATATTTAATTAATTTAAGATTTTACAAAAGTCCAAACAATAACTTGACAATGTTATATTTATTCAAACTTTCATTATAAATCACCTAGTGGACACCAAGACCAAAAGGAAAAGCTAAAAAAAAATGAACATTTACAAATATGTTTACAAATTAAACTTTAACAACACCATGGCAAGTTCATGTTAAAGAAAATTTTACATAGATCACACTAAAATTTTAACTGATAAAACAAACTAAATAAATAAAAATTGAAGATACAAATTCAATATGGTGGCCACCAGGTTGTGAAAACAAATAACATTGATTTTTTGAATTTTTTTGAAAATAAACAATCCACTATTAATAATTTAAAAAATTGCAAAAATCCTAAACAATCTAAATTTGTAAAATAAATTGAAAGATAATGTCAAATCCGTGTAAAATTAAAAGAAGTCTTATTCTTGTCCATGGTAAAAAATGTCATCACATCGGCAACTTCTCAAAATAAAAACCTGAATGGCCACCATCGTTTTCACCCTTTCAAAGTTGCAAACATCATCGCATAGTCTATGAACAATGATCCAAACCAATTGTAAACAAAAGCCAATATTAACAAACAGGCCAAATGAAAACAAATACCAATTTAGAAAAATCATAACAAAAAAATAACTTGCCAAATGATATGATTTAAACTCCATACCTAAAGAGGGCTGGTTATTGCGAACATCACCATTATCATTATCGATATATTTGACGAACCAATAATAATTTTTAAAAATGAACTCAAACAAGGCTTAGAATATTTAACCATATGGTCATAATGAACTCAAATTGTCTTGGCTATAGGCAATTCAAGCAACAATGGCCACAAACATGATGCAAGGTCCAACCATTGCACCTTGTTCTTTGACAACATTTGTCCCCTAAATGATTTAAGAAAAAAACCACTCCACTTTAGATTCTGAAACGCTTTGGTAGGTTCATCATTAATTAGTAATGTTTGATCCTCCTTTCCATAAGGTAGTCCAGGATAAGCATAATACATTCGTTTAAAATCCTTCAAATAATTATGAGACCTAAGGGAAATTTGGCCAAACATTTTGGAGCATTGTTCACGTCCCTAAATGAAAACAAATTGCTCCAAGAATGTTGTAGGCATGAACATGGGAAGAACTTCCAGCACATGCTCCAACTTCATATAAGACCAAATTGCAATGTAAAAGTACTTGAACTCCTAAGAGAGGAAATGCTACACTCCTGCTCTCACTTCCACTTTGTTCATGTCAATATTTTTTCCAAACATTTGTGCATTCCCATGTCAAGCAGCAAAATGCAAGAAATAACATAACAGACCATTAACACTAAGAATCAGCAATTTCTTGGGTCTATTAGTTTACAAACATAGATGTGAACTCATCATTAAAATGTGTTTCAAAACCTTGAAATACAACAACAAGATGTGTTAGCACAAAAACATATGTGGTCCATTTAAATAAAAAATATCAATAAAATGAGACTAACAAAGCAAACACCTTGTGGCCACTAGGTGATTATTATAAATAAAATGAGAAAAGGGAACCAATGGATCAAAATAGTAAGTTGGTTAATGAAAGAGAACAAAAACATTGTTGAAATGTGAGTAAAAAAATAATTAAAAAACTATATTAATTGGGAAAATTCATTAGAAAGCAACATGCTGAAAAAAATTGTTGGCTTCAATTTCAATTTAAACATATTATTTTAATCAACCAAAAAAAATCATTGTTAAATTGATATGTTAAAAATAATAGTAAATATATTATTATTATTTTTCAATTTTGTTTTTATATAGTACATTGCATCACAACTATCACTACAATTTTCAAATAACATATTGTAATAAGGATCACTCTAACTAATGCTTCTAATAGTCTCAAAAGGATTATGTTTCACATAAGTTAAACCCAGACAAGTGAAGTGAGACCAAGTAAGGAAGAATGGTGGAAAACAAATAATCCCCATCACTATTCGCACCCTCAAATGATTCCAAAATATCGCACTACACGAATCATTAAATATAGATTTATCATCAACAAACAAAGTTTTTCCAACATGGGTGTTGGGAAATTTTGAGAAGAAAACATCAAAGTTCTTATGGAAAATCGGCTTTTGAGGATGACTGAGGAGAAAATGACCATTTTTTTGGCATGATTTTTGTCCAAGAACTCTTGATGGATCCAAAAAAAAATCTATTTTTTCTTTAATTTCATCCAAATATTTGTCGATGTTGTAACGTCGTGTAGTAGACCAAATATAGACTTCAAACTAAGATAAACAATTCATTAGAAAAAAATTCAATCTAGTTCTAAGTGCAAATGTAGAATTGGTTCACACTTGTGTACAAAAACCTGAAGCCCGTTTTGCCACTCACCTCAACATGAGGAAATCTCAGTGATCTTAGTAATGAACCATAATCCGAGCTCATAAGTTTCCCATAATCGTTTCAACTTCCACAAGTAAAATTGACACCCATCGAAAACCCAATGGACATTTTGCAAGCACCTTCAAAAGCAACGAACATTTTAATAGTGAAGGATTCAAAATGATTTTTTTTGTTCATTTTGCACTCTATGACTTAACAAGGATCAATTTGATCATTTCAATACAAAAAAAGACACTTAAAAATGACCAAAAAATTCGAGAACGATAAATAAAACATAGATCCGATTAGGGAGAATTTTACAAAACTTTAAATGAAAATAGAAAACTGAATTCTAGCTATGAAGAAGGTGGAAAACAATCACTAATCCTTGGCGGCCGCTAGGCATGTGATTGGAAAAACAAATGCCTAGCTAGAACAAGGTTATGATAACACTAAAACTCCTGGGTAATGACAACTAAAATTGAATTTGGGAGCCTAAAATAAAGTGGAATCTAAGACTTGAATACCTAGAAATTCGTTATCAAAACTCTCGCTCACAAGCATAAAAAAAATTAATTAATTTCTAAAATTCACCACTCTCCATCAAAGAAACTGAATTCTAATCATTATTACATGTTTGGATCAATAAGGTAATACATGAACACATCAAAATCATTTTGTATTTTCATAATATCATTGTGTACATTAAATAATGTAATGATATAACATAACCAAACCATATTTCCTATGAGTAAAAATTATAATAATTATGATTGGTTTTATGGTGGGCTCAAGGTTTTAAAAGGTTTGATATCTCACAATGCTTCACCAATACGTTCTTTCTTTTGCCCATCACCTTCGCCCTCAAAATAACATCTATGAATGATGCAATTGAAGTCCGAGCACCTAAAGAGTTCAAAGATGCTAACAAGTCTTCATCAACTTGCAAATTCACATTGTTCGACTCAGCTTCAATGGGTTAAATCTTTGACAAGGAATTTTTCTTTTTCGCTTTCTTTTTTGGACCATTGCTCTTAGTTGTTGATGACCTTGCAAATCTTTTTTCCCTTCAGATGTAATTCAGCCTACCATTATCAACCAGTGGTGGAGGAGCATGAATTTCACTCACATCAAAGCCTATGAATCGTCTTCCCCTTTGTTCCCTCCAAAGCCTTCCTCATCACTAACATCGGCATCAACAGTTTGCACCCCTTATGTGATGTGAAAAACTTGTTCATCCCCACTAACAACGACATTTCTTGTAGGAACATCGAAAGGCATCCAAAGACACACATAAATGATGATTTCTCAGCAATTTTCGTCGAGATTGTAAGAGATAATCTCCAAAACTTTACATTTGTTTTCCTGCATTTTGAAAAAGAAATGATTTTACCAATTTGAAAATAAACAAAATGCAAAACGAACAAGAAGTCAAACAATTAGGTAGACATACCAGGCAAACATATGTCATAATGCCTCCCCCGAAGATGCTAAGGTAAACCATGCTGCTACATATAATGGGCTCCAAAATTTTTGCAAGGGTTTCGAGGTGGATTTCATTTCTATAAAGTTGCCTATCCTTAACAAAAGTGGACACTACGTTTTCAATGATCGATGGGAGTTTCTTGCTCCCTAGAATATCAACTTGCACTGACTTCCTGACCCTTCCTGAAAAAAAAAAATAGACATAGTAAAACATGAGCTCCCCCATAAGGCTTGGGAAAGAGACTGGAACCTCTTTAACTCTAGCCACATACTATCTAAACTCGAACCACATCTTTGTGATAAATGTTATCTTCATGGTGGTGGTGGAAAAAAACCTAAAAGACTCCTAATCACATAGGAGATGACCATTTTTGGAGTGACCTCTACATTGAGCAAAGTGTTCAAAAATGACTCCCAGTCTAGGCCTTTCCACACTACAAGAACCTTTTTAATTGTGTGCGTAGTGGAAACAACAATGAAAGTGCTTGTATTGTCGTCCTATAAGAAGGAAGTTGAGTGCATTTTGTCAATAACATTTAGAAGTTCAACCATGTCATTGACCTTGTCATATATATATTGGGTGTCCAAAAGAATGGACTCTGTTGTAATTCCTTTTGGAATAGTGCTTTCTATCCACCTTTTCAATGTAATTTTGAAACATGTAGGTGATGTTTTGTCAAAAGGGTTCAATTTCATTTTTTTGGTATAAAACTCCTCATTGAGCTCAGAGTCCAAAATTGAGAAAAACATTTTGTCAAGCTTGTGCTTTAGCTTTTTCTCTTTCCATGCCTCATCAAAATATGGTTTCTAATTATTGGCAGTTGGTTTTGGAAAACTAAAATGGATCATAATTTCATTTTGGATGACTCCCTTTTCCCTTCAATTGCTTAATAAACCTGTACATTGACTTCAAGTCAGGTCATTCCCCACCCTTCGTTGGTCAATCACGGATAATTATTGTCTTAATGAGAAGACCTCAAGACCAAAAACTGATTATTGCTTTCAAATGGTGGATGTGAGACCCAAGATTTTTTCCCACCACCTTGATGAGCAAAGGAAGGATATATTTACAATCAAGAAAAATTATCTGTTAATTTTTTTTTTCTCTACGCAAGATCGCCAAACAACCGTTAAGCAATATCGTGTTTTTTAAAAATGTTAAATTGCTTAGTGGCCACAAGGTGATATTGCATTGTTTTTTCTACGCAAGATCACTTAGTGGTCGCTAGGTGATATTGTGTTGTTTTTTTTATGTGAGATCACCTAATGGCCACTAAGTGATATCATGCTATTTTTTTTGTGACATCACTTAATGGCTAATAGGGGATATCGTGCTATTTTTTTTGCGTGACATCACCTAGTGGCCATTAGGTGATTTCGCATTTTTTTTGCGTGAAACTACTTGTTAATTGCCAAGCGATATCACACTGTTTTTTTTACATGGAATCATTTAATGGCCACCAGGTGATATCATGTTATTTCTTTCTTCGTTAAATCACATAATGGCCACCAATTGATATTGCATTGTTTTGTTTTTGTGAGAAATTGGCTAATGGTTGTGAGGCGGTTTCACATTCTGGGGAGAGAGTAATTTTTAATCATTTAGTAGTTACCAAGCAATTCCATGTCTATTCTACAGCGAGATGGAAATCCCCTTGTAGCCGCCATGCGATTTCCCATTCCTAGCAAAAGAGGAAGGCTAATCACCTAATAGCCAACATGTGATTTCTTTTCTTCACTTAAGCAAAAGGGAAATCCCCTTTTGTTTTTGAGACAAGGACAAGGACTTGAAAGTTTTAAATAATGCTTGGTGAGGTGTTTGAGAGCTTACAAGGTTTCTGTAGCCATGATTTTATGTTGTACATATTTGATGATGAGGCGATGAAAAGTTTCATGTGCAAGCTTTTTTGTTTGTGTCAAAAGTTATTTGTTCGCTTGAATTTGTTGAAGAGGAAAATATTGTGTGGTTTAAAAGATAACAAAGACAACACATTTTAAAAACTAATTGTGGTTTACTCACCCATTCAAATCTATGCACAATGACGCTGATACATATATGGAGAGAGATAGAAAATGAAAAAACAAAATGATTGCATTGAACAATATGCCCTGAATGACTATTAAGGAATGACATATATTTTTCATACTTTTTAAAAAGACACAAAGAGAGGTATAAACAAAAAAAAATTTCTTTTGTAAGAATACAGAAATCTCCATTCTCATGATGAAGGGAAAAGCAACAAGGTTAACAGCTCCTCATGAAGCCATGGAAACAAGGAAAGACAAAACAAAACAAAAAACAAAAAAAAAACCCGGTGGGAACAAAAGTGTTAGTCTCACATTTGTTCAGGGACCATCAATAGTAGTATGTATGATATTGATTTAACTACTATAACTTCCCCATTGATTTGATGAGTTCCTTATAGTGGGTAAAGGTTAGTGACAAGCACCAACCTACAAATTGAGTTTTCATTGCAATTCCGGAACAAAAGGGAAGATTCAGCTGTACTACTGGCTAGCACCAAATGACAATAACAAGGACATGAAAAAAAAACCAAAAACTGACAGACACAAAGACAATGAATGATTAAGAGTTGAAGAGATTGCGACAAACAAAGTCACATAGGGAGATAGAAATAGAGAGATTGAGAAAGACAAATAGACATAGGGACAAAAAGAGATATTGATGGAGATAGAGTTGAAGAAAGTGAAGTACACAAAGATAGGGAGAGAAATGGAGAAAGAAATAGATGAAAATAGAAAAGGTGTTTGAAAGGAAATAGAAACAAACATGAAAATGCAGTCGAGAAAAACACAAAGGTAGATATTCAAGTCCTGATGCTAATAAAAAAAGGGAGACAAGATCATAGAGACATAGTGAGGGTGGAAAAGTGAAAGAAACAAATGCACAAGTAGAAATAAGGAATCATGCACAATAAGAAGAATAATGAATGATTGAGAATAGATTGCATTGGAGTATATATTTTAAAACCTAGGAATTGGTGACCAGAAAATGCAAAGAACATTTGAAAATGCTTGATGAAGTTGTAGAGAAATCTCCACAACAACAAGTAAAGGTAACACGGCAATGAGTGTAGTCAGAACCTCATGAGAATCGTTCACAAAATGATAGACCATTGCTTCATCACGAATGGTAGTGACGAGCTACCACAAGTACCCATGGAGTTCATCAACCCCCAACAATGGGCGTAAATAAGCACAAAATAATCTTCCCAAAACCCCAAAACTTGGGCAAACCATTATACACAATCTGCTTCCTAAGTTCCTATTGCCTTTAATTGGCACAAAACATTTGAAAATGCTTGATGAAGTTGTAGATAAATCTCCACATCAACAATTAAAGGTAACATGACAATGAATGCAGTCATAACCTCATGAGAGTTGCTCACAAAGTGATAAACCATCACCTTCATCACAAATAATAGTGATGAGCTACCATGACTACCCATGGAATTCTTCAACTCCCAACAATGGGTGTAGATAAGCATAGCAAAATCTTCCCAAAACCCAAAAACTTGCACAAACCATTATACACAATTTGCATCTTGAGTTTCTGTTTCCTTTAATTGGCACAAAACACTTAAAAATGCATAGAAGACGCTTATGCAAATTTTTTATAAATGGAAGATGAAAAAAAAAAATTGATTACCTAAAGTCAAAAGTTGGAAGGGTCTCATTGGGAGTTGTGCATTGTGATGAGAGGATGCACCACCTGTGCTTGAAGCTTTGTGTTGGGATGGAGAAGGTTTGTGCTGTGATGGAGAAGTTTTGCATTGTGATGATGAGAAGAAAACCTTTAGTGGAGCATTTAAAGAACCTATGGAATGAGAAAGGGATTGGACTGAAAATATAATTAATGTAGTGGGATGCAAGGGATAAACGCAAGAAGGAAGAGATGATACAAGGGAGAAATGCAAGAAGAAAGAGATGATGCAAGGGAGAAACACAAGATGAAAATGAAAAAAGAAGCACACAAACAAAGATGGAACAAGACCTAGAGATATGAATCGACATAAACCATAAATTTTTTATGGTGGCAATTGTTACATGATTCTTCTCATCCACATTGTGGTATCAATTTCCTCCCTTTCATTTGAGCTTTCAAATATTTCCAAAATAGAATTTAAAATTAAAGAGTCAGTTACACATATATATATTTTAATAATAATATTAAACGTAAACCTTATACCCTTAAGTACCTATCTTAAGTTTCTTGAATTGTAATATGGATCATAATATATTAAATAAACAAAAAATTACACAAATGGTTGAATTGATTTTAGCACTTTATGTTCAATTAAAAGTACCTATTGCATGTTATGAAAAATTCAATTGAAAAAACGTATACTACTTCATATTTTATGAAAAAAATATTAAAAGATGTTTGATGAACATTAATATACAATTTACTTCAAATGATCATTTGGATTATCATGTTTAATAAAAAATATTAGTTCAATATGCATGGTATAATATCATTTATAAGCCATGAAGAAAATTTAAATACTATTATGTTAAGGTTTTTATTCAAAATTTTGTCAACATAAATAGGTGGTAAAATTTTTGTCACAATACAAAATGGTAGAAAATGAAAGTAAACCCTAAACCCTAAATGCTAGTAATCATTCCTAAACCCTAAACCCTATACTCAAAAGCTTAGACTCAAAACTTTAAACCATAAACCCTAGATTCAAAACCATAAACCCTAAATGTTACTAATCAATTTTAATGTTTAAATTATAAAAGTAGCCCATATAGGCTACCCCATAACACCACATGACATGGCCTATCTTGTTAATAAACATGTTTGTGAATAATGTGTCAGCCATTTTTTGTTCAAACAAAAAAATCCCCATGAATAAAAAACCAGGGATGGGAACCCATCCCCAAGAAGTACAAGGCAAATAAAAACATAACACATCTCATGAAAAAACATAACAATTAGGAAACCACTACTAATAAATAAAAGACCATAAACTAAAAAGGCAACCACTAATACAATAATAACTAGAAAATTGTAAACTAAAAAGGTGTCATTTATCACAAATTGGCTAGTGACAAAGGTGCATTGGTTACACAATGTGTGGAAAGATGTGGAATCCTTCCCAAAAATGAAAATTTATAGTTCAAATAAAAACCTATCGAATTGTTGTTGTCACCTGTAACAAAAAGAATAGGGCCACAAAACATCACATCATCATCATGGATGTATCTATGAAAGTAAAACATGAAAAAATTAATGAGGTAGTCCACAACGTCAACAAGATGTATTAGTTGCACAACATTACACTCATTCTGAATTTAAGGCACTATGATGGGATCAAATTGCTCATAGTTTCTTTTTTTGAACTATTTCTATTATCGCAACCCTAGCCTTGGGCTCGCGACCAAAGCAAGGGCTTGCAAAGGTGCGGACCAAGAATGAAGCCCGGGAGTCATATTTCATGCTCCTGGGAGTGTAAAAAAATGTGAGGGAATGCACCCCCGCACTCCCAAGTGAGCTCTTACTTTGGGAGTTGGAGTCTTGAATTTTTAAAGGGCAATTGCAAGGGTCAAAACTCATTGGAATCAAGAGTTCCTTATATCATTAGATATCTCGTAAAATGGAGATGCCTAAAATGGGCTTTCATGACCCATTTGGGTACTTAAAACATAAGTTATGACCAAAAGAAGGGTTGGGAGTCAAACTACCAATTTGACTCCCGACCATTAAAAGTCAAGAATCGCCCTGATTCAATTGCGTGTAGGTGGTGTGTCACATACTATTGGGAAGCTCTTGACAAGGGCTACACTCTTTTTCATACCTCACCTCAATTGAAGGTCTGCACAAGATCAAAACAACAAATCTAGCTATGGAATTGAAGCTTTTCCAGAAAATAGTCTATTTTTGTTTCATATTCCATCAAAACTCAATGTTCTACAATGAATTTTCCTCAATCTTCTCTTATGTCTTCCCAAAAATGATCATTTAAGAACAATTTTATGATTAATTTCAAATTCAAATAATGATGAAAACTATGTAAACTAATTAGTAAATCCTAAAAAAGTAACTAGGTAAGTAAATATTAACTAACTAACTATTTACAATGAGTAATTATTCCATTAACAAAGGAAGTTCTAAGAACTTGGAAATGTCTAGTGTTATTGTACCCATTATTTTCCATGAGTGAAATGTTTTCAACTATTGATGATCGAGTGTGAACATGGGTTGTAGTTGTTTTGATCTTTTCAACATATTTTGTTCTTGTACAAAATAATGCATTGTAATGTTAGCTTGGTGGTTTGCAAAGTTTGCATTAAGTTCTTCCACATTGACACCATCGTTGTGTTCCCGATTAAAGTCATCATTTGATTAACAAGCATTGTGCAACAGGAAAGCCATCAAAGGTGTAGTCCTACCTTGCATAACATTATTGTTGAATGGGTAGATGCCTATCTGGGCAAGCCCTTTCTTGATGTTGTCTGGCGTCAATGTTTTTTTAACTCCCAAAGATATTCATTTAACAAGGTCTTTTTTCTTGGGTGTTTGATGAGGGCTTGCCAATTTGTCCAAACATCACAAAAATCTATGTATGTTGTTTTGAATGGTTTAGAACAACAAACATCTAAGGGTTGTCCAAGGCATGATTTGTATGTGTAAGTATGGTGAGGGGATCCAATCCTATAGCTTGCATTTGTGCAAAAACATATAATGCCACATGGCTATTGTGAACATCTAAAATGAACAAATGGCAATGTGTAGGGACATTTTTAGCCCCAAATTATGGATAGCCTTGGCAAAGTGTGAAATCTAGGCAATAAATAAATGCTTTGTTTTTCAACCCCATTTTTGCACCATTCTTACAAAGAACAATCTAGTTTCTCATTACCAATCTTCCTATAAAGATATAAAAATTAGGGATGTGTTGTCCTTGAACATTTACACATGCCAAAATTGACATCCATTCTTTGACCTTGGGAACGACACCATACACATAACGAGACCTTTGTTTAACCAACACCCTTGCCCCCTTTCCATGCCTAGCTTGTACAATCATTTCATCAGCATTCCAAATTTGATTAAGGTTGCATTTGTGTGTAAAATATAAGGTGATTTGAGGTTTTGGTAGAATGATGCACAATTCTCATCATTTAGTGCTTGGGCATGATTAACCTCCAATCCTTGGGTCGTTCACAATGACAATTTTAGGTGTTTATTTTTAAACCAATGCCACCACAAGTCTCCTAGACTATTGAGGTGGAAAGGGGCAAAGGTAATTCTTGAGTAATCTATGCAATCTTCATTTTTAACTGCAACTTTGTGATAGGGTGACATATTGCTTCGTGTCTTGCACCTCCAACACCCAATCCATGACCTCCTTCTCCTTAGCTTGTGCCATGATTATGACTAGCCTTTTCTTCTTATTTGTGGCAAGTCCAAAAATGTGACCCTTAAGTGAAGTTGTTGGGATATGGAACATCCTAACAACCCCATTGATTGACATTTCCATTTCAATTGTCTCAAATGCTTGATGTAATGCTTTGTCATTCCACTAACCACAACTCCTTATTTTTGCATTTTTGAACTTCATGTCATTTGAACATTGAAAAGTTGTTTGACAATGATTAGGATGGACACGTTGATTTGTAATGTCTTTCAAAGGACCCTAAATAGATTGTTGTATATGTTCTTTAAGTATATCCCATGCAAATGGCTCTTCCTTTTCTTGTGCAAAATTGTACCCGTGTGGTTGATCTTCTAGGCCATTAGAGCTATGATAAGTTTCAAGACTTTCTAAGACACCACATGTTGGATGTTCCATGTTGATTCACCCATAGCTAGGTATTGACACTCTTAGATTGCCACTACTTGTATTGTATGCCTCCTATAAAGGAATTAAAGAATCAACAAAACATGAAACTCCAAGAATGATGATATAATTTTCAAGAATACAAATCGAAGAGGGGTTGTGAATGTACAATTTACTATAGCACTAGACCTTGCTATTTACAACAAGAGAAATCAAAACATGTGCACCTAACTTCTACTATAATTTGTTGCTTGAATCATAATGCAATACTTTATGGAAATCCTTAACATTTTAGATATGTCAAAAGACTTTGCACATTTATTATTATTTATTATTATGCGATTCATTGCACAAAACTTCCTAGAATGGTTTCCAAGTATGCAAAAAAAGATCAGCAATAATTGCTGTCAATATTTCAAATAAAAGTGACACAATGTTCATGAGGACCAAGTTCTATCAAATCTATGAAAATTACCCCTAATTATGATATTTTACCCACTATCAACACATCAACTCTTGTTTTGCCAATTAATGTTCCATTCAAAGATGGGCTTCATCTCATCTACTCATGGCATCCATCAATGTATCAACTGATGAGATGAATCACCCAAAATGAGGCATCATCCATTCAGACGAAAGCCACACACCCATTGAAACTCAGATTTACACTCAGTGTGTTATTAAAAATCAGTTATAAGTGGCCTGACGGGAATAGGCCAGGCTACCTTCATAGTAGCAAAAGGGACCGACAGCCAGCCAGTTGGAACTTGGAAGTGGAGCTTGCTTGTGTGTGGGGGCAGAATGTCTGAGGACTAAATCCTAATTGATTGAGTGTAAAGCTCTCTCACACAGACCCACCATTGTACTAGCCTACTTGCTTCTAAAAGCAAACAATAGATATAAGAAATGGACTCAGCTGTTGTTGAGTCTTGCCTCAGTCGAGATGGCTGGAAAAGGTCCAAAGCTTGTATGGAGGCAAACATAATATGAAACCAAGTATATAATATTCATGTGCAGTTTCTGAGGAGTGTTGGCCAGGTATTGACCTTTGATCATACCAGCGGGTACTGTTATGGAATCCTTTTTTAAAAAATTGCTACCACCAACCTCGTAATGGTGTTGGATTTTAAAAAGCTTTCATACCAACCTGGTCCTGGTATTAGGGTCCACGGCTGAATTGTGTGCTGGAATGTGGAAGGAACATACCAGTGAACATTGGGCGGTTCTCACTTTGTGAAAACCACTGGTTCCAGTTAAAGGAACAAATTTAAGATCTGACCCGGTTTTAAAATTTTATTTATTTGTTTTTTTCATTTTAGAGAACTGGACTGGGTTTCAGTTTTTTCTTAATATATTAATTTATTTGGTTCTCATAGAAACAATTTTTAGAAATGTGAGAACCCTCAGTTTTGTGAGAACCCTCAGTTTTTAGATAGTGATTCTCTATGGTCAGATATCAAAATAATTTTTTTTACCAATATTATTTTCCAATTGAAACAAAAATGATTATAAATTTGATTATAAAATTCAAGGATGAAACTCAATTGATGGACATAAAAAAGTGATAAAAAATACAACTATCCAACATGTCACAAGTTCACATGTCCACAATTTCATCCTTTTGAAAGGATCCCTCGAACTTTTTAAATTCTTCCTTTAATTTCATATCCATTTCAATTAACTCCACTAAATTAGAGGGTCTTCTACAATCAACTCTAGGATCATTATGCCAATTTTTATTTACAAAAGTCAAAATTTCTAGGTTATCACATTGTAAACAACATCTCTTAAAATTAGTAAGAATTCTAGCCAATGAAAAAATATGTTTAGACTCTACTTGTGATTATGGAATGCCAAGAATCTACTTAGCAAGGAACCCAATTATAGGAAATAATGATTCATGTTTCTCCCACCACTCAAGTGGACATTTAATCTCCTTATTATCCACATGATAACACTTGAAAAATAGAAGCTCCATGTTGACAAGTTTCCTTATTGGTTCATTATAGGGGATACTCATTTCAAATATGTCCAAGTTGCTATCAACATCAATGTTTTGTTTTGCAATTTCAGATTCTACAACATGATGCGGATGTTGATGATATTTCAAAAGCATTGGAAATAAGGACCTCACGTCATACTTTTGAACAATAGAAATTCCTTGCTCTTGACCAATTAAAGATGAAATTAACCTAAGATTTTTGAACCTCGGATCTAACATTAAGTATAAGATATTATGTGATTTTTTTCTTCATATTTTCTTTAAGAAGATAAATGAATCCAAACAACATACACTTCCTTTTGTATATTGGAAGCCAACAAGGTTAATTCATTAACCATCCCAAATCTTCATCCATTATGTTATCAAAACTAAAGGGATTTTACAATTCTTCTATTATTTTTGTGTTCATAATTATTGCAAAATGCAAAAATCACTCAAGAGCCTATGTCCATGGGATTGATTCAACACACATGTAGTAACTACAACAGAAAGAACATGAACAACTATTTGTGCAACATGCCAAGTAGGAGGAGGTGGGACACAAACACTTATCCTTACATCACTTTGCTTGCTCTAAGAATGAACAATTGCCTCATGATATTGCAAAGCTTCTTGAAACAATATAACTTTGCTTGCAAACCTGCAAATCAATATTCATCATGTTAACAATTCAATAAGAAAAAAAATACAAAAATTCAATAAAACAAAAAATTCAAAAGATAATTCAAAAAAACAATACCTTGTTTTTATTGGAATGTTCAATTTTCTTGGATGAAGACTATAAGCAATTTACAAGCTTTGTTCCATTCATGTCTGCCCTTTCCAAATTTCTTTGGTCAAGTTATGCATTTTTGCAATCTAATTGGGCAAAAGTAATGGACATTTCTTTCAAATTTTTGCACATTTTGTTTTTTGTTGTGGCATAGTAATAGGCCTTAGAGAAAGCTTGGCCAAAGCAATAACCTTGAAAACTTTCCTCCAAGCCTAAAATTTCACAACAAACAACAAACTTAAAGGCATTAGTCATGGCATTCAAATTAGAACCTTCATCTTTAACATAAACAATTATTTTCTTTCTTTTATAATATCGATCCAATAGCTTAGTCAAACTTTTTACTAATGCTTGTCATGTAGTCTCTAATGCTTTAAATGGTCTAGTAGTAATTTGTTTTGGTTTCTAATCCCTTTTGAAAAAATTAATAACAAAAGCAAAAACATCATAGGCTCCATGAGACATCCATAAATCAAAACTTCTTGTGAGAAAGATATAATCTCCCAACAATGGTAAAACATATTTCTACTTGCATTTTTTGACCAATTTAGGCAAAGAGCAAAAACATCATGGGCTCCATAAGACATCCATAGATCAAAACTTGTTGTTAGAGAGATATAATCCCCCAACAATGGTAAAACATATTTCTACTTGCATTTTTCCACCAATTTAGGCAAAGAGCAAAAACATCATGGGCTCCATAAGACATCCATAGATCAAAACTTATTGTTAGAGAAATATAATCCCCCAACAATGGTATTTTCCACCAATTTAGGCTAACTTTTTGAAAAAACTATTTTCTAGATGGAAACAACAATCTTGGACATAAATGCATTGCAAATCTTTTCAGCCACACACTCTAACAAATTGCATTGGAAGATAGTTTTTAATAATTAACAATGCTAAATCCTCCAAAAATTCTTTTGGTTGAGGGTCATCTTTCTTGAGAGGGATTATGGACCCCAAAAAATTTGAAATTGAAGTTGTAAAAATATTAATTCTCTTTTTAGTTGGTTGTTTTGTGATTATTGCTCAACCAAAATTGTTTAGTTCTTCTTCAAACTTCTTTGCAAACACAACATGATCAACATCCACATGTCCATTCATGATTTCCATCAATTGAGTTTCATCCTTGAATTTTATAGTCAAATTTATAATCATTTTTGTTTCAACTGGAAAATTATAGATATATATATATATAGATATATCCAACCATAGAGAATCTCCATTTGAAAACCGACGATTCTCACATTTCTGAAAACCATTTCTATGAGAACTGGATAAATTTATACATTAAGGAAAAACTGAAACCCTGTCCAGGTCTCTAAAATGAATTTTTTTTAAAGAGCCGAGTCGATTTTTAAATTGTGTTCCCTTAACTGGAATCAATGGTTGTCACAAAAAGTGAGAACCGCCCAACTCTGGTGTATGCCTGAAATTGAGATTGATATAGCCTGGAATTAAACTAGTATGTCCTCAAAGTCCTTGCTAGGGAGGTATTGGTACAAGGTCATATCAGTTTGGTCAGTTCTTTGATACATACCAAGACCAATACCAGCCTATAGCTCAGGGTTCTAGCCTAGTACCCTACCAACACCGGTTATAAGGTGACTGTGCCCCAAGATCCTTATGCCTTTACTGGTGCCTGTATCACGTGTTATAGACTGAGGGTTTTGTACATAACACAGTTGTAGAAGCAAACATTCATCACTCCAAGGGAGTGTGTAGGGCCAGAACAGTGCTCTTCTTCAGCTTGATCCATTGACGTCCATTTGGGTTGAGTTACTTCTCTTTGCCATGAAGGTTTGTTCCAGACAAGTTGATGCAAGCAGATTTCTATGCATTTCATAGGACTCAAACAATGCTGTTACTATGGAGGGGGGTTTAGTTGGGATTTTTGGCTCTTCCTTGATAGCAGAACCATCCACAGTGAACTGTGGCTGATCTAGGAAAAACTTCCGAGCAGCACTGTTAATTTCCTGAAGGACGACGCAGATGTTTACATCCATTTGCCAATTTTTTCACAATTGTCAGTTAAGGAAGACATAGTAATAATAATAATTATTATTATTATTATTTTGCTTCAAGTGCATAATGAAGACAATCATGTTGTGCAATTTGTTTGGCATCGAGAATGAAAGTTTGCTATTTTTCAGGTGGATTTCCCCATGACATTTGGATTAAAAAATGGTGGGATTAAAAAATTTGATGCCAGTCTGGTACTGTTATTGGCTAGTTTGAATTTTTTTGATACCGGCCTGGTACTGGTATTAGGCTCAATACTGATTTTGGGCTGGTACATGGCAGGTATATGCCTGGTATATAGACTGGTATGAGATTGGTATTACCTTGAGTCCCTATCAGCTTGTACTGGTATTAAGCTGGTACCAGACTCAGGTCATACCAGACTGGTCTGGTATTTGATATCCGTGTTCATACCAGTATTGATACCAGTCTCTATAGTACCAGAACAACACTGGTAGCTACTAAAGTTATCAACCACCTCCAAAAAGAAAATTAGCAAAAGCTATCATTGTTTTCTCTCTACATCCCTTCAAGTGTTGGGACCTCAAAAGCTTTCATTTGTTGGAAAACTTATAATTCTCTGATGATTTGGTGTACATTGTGCATCTTTCCACCACTCTATGCTACCCCTTTTTTGAAACAAAAAGTGAATCATATTCAATTTCATGACCTTACACGAAAATAGGTATCTATAATCAATTTTCAAAGTTCTGTGCTTGAATTATTATTTTTTCAAGATTAAAATTTTGAAAATTTCAACTGCATGGATGTTATTCACAACACACAATGCTTTACACTTCTCTTTGGAAGTGAATTTCAAAAGAGTTAAGATGTTATTTTTTAATACATCTAAAGCAATGTTGTACCCCCTAGACTTCGAAGGATTAAAAGTAAGCAGGGTAACTAGATGAGGCAGGTCTTTGTGATTCGTCTTTGCTCCTGCAATGGCCTCAAACATTTTGGTGCCACAGAGCATCTTTTGGGGCTGAAACACAGCGGCAGAATACCATTTGAGACTCCTAGCATAACCTTTGGCCTGGGTCCACCCTTAGTGCCAGCAGCAATCTTTGACAGAGTGATTGCACTGAAATATTCTGGGAAGCCTATTTTGTCATTTTGCCAACAATTCATTAATTGTAAATTTTAGATTTTTGGAAAATTGCAACAAATAGTTAAAAGTTAGTATCAAGAAGGCGAACAACAACTCTACCTAGCTAAAGTTGGCCAATCAATATCATCAGAAGAACGCCTCGAATCCTGATAGGCTCTCAAATTTCAATACAAGTGTTTAGATTGGAGGAATATCATGAAGTGAGCTGACATGAAAGTTGTCATTCATGTGACAGATTCAGAAAAACAGTCGCCTTTGGAACAAAATTATGGTTGAAAATTAGAATTGACAAGAGGCCAGTGCAAGCCACATTGTATAGCAGATATGCACAAACAAGGAAAATATTCAAGAAAATGGCCGTTGTCTCAACTGATGTTGTTCTGCTGGCCTGCAACACCAGATGCTGCCCTGTGGCCATCAGCAGCTACCGCTGGTAACTGATGCTAAGCCTGCGCAGGCTCAGCTGTGGCGTTTATCTGCAGAGGTCTGTTGGTCCTGTGTGGGCTCGAGCAACATTTCGGGTCCCTGCTTTAGCAGCATCCTACGGGTTGGGGATTCGCTCCAGCGGCCCTGCCTCTCCATTGGTGAGCGGTAAGCCTGTGCATGAAAGGGTTGATGAGAGAAGAAGTTGAAAGACTCTAGGGGAGTGAGAAGAATAGGGGGCCCAAGTTGCCCGACCACATAGTCATCAGATAATGAAAGAGTAGGGTAACAACCAAGGAGCAGGATGTTACCCTAATATGAGGTTGCCTCACTCTGAGGACATTACTTGACATAAAGCATTGGCAGAAATTTATTTTTCCATTGTTTTCTTGTGATACCTGGTGGGTATCAGGAGGAAGAAAAAGGATAAAACAAGAGGTGGGGCAATTTGAAAGGTGAAACACAGAAAAATTCCCCTTGATAACATGTCCTCTACATACGCTAGAAATTTTCTGTTGGTGCTTAACCTATTTAACAGGTTTTCAATATTGATATGCGTCCTGTGTCTATCTCATCATTTACCTTTTGTGTGATGGGTCCAACTTTTTCTGCCTTTTGTCGATGACGAGTTCAAGTTCTGGGTTTCAATTGGTTTTCTATTTTTCACTTTTTGTGGGTTCGATTGGCATTTGCCAGGCTAGTGTTTTAATCCAGCTCATCACCACCCCAAGGACCATCAATGGTCCCTCAAATGTCTTTCTCCACCTTTTGTTTGCCAAGGCACCCAGGAGGCACATCAACTGCTATGATAAGACAAGGGGCACCACAAGCAGGGGCAAGTCGGTGCCTCTGTCAGATATTTGATCATGGGCATAATAAATGACAAGGCTCTCCCACCTTTTCCCCTTTTGAACTTTTTGGAGTAGACCAAATTTGTGTGCCAAAAACTCAATTGCAGAATGGACATACGGAGCCTGTATATTCAGATGTTCAATGGTTTCAGAATTGGAGTGGTGCTTTTGGGAATAGAACAGCACACAACTCTGTGCATTCTTGTCTGGTTTTTGCTGGTTGATGGTGAAGAAGTCATCTTATTGCCCAATGAAGGCTCCTAATCTCAGTGGAAGTGGCTTTCAAGTGATTCCACTCGCCCTCTCAAGGACAATCCCATCATCACCAGATATTGAAACAACTGGCAAACACTGTGCATTAATAAGTCATCTTATTTGTTGATGAGGGGTCGCCAAGAGAGCGACCTAATCAAGGTTGAGTACCTTTGGGGGTGGAGTTCTAATGCTTCCATCCCATCCTCTCAATATTGAAAATAGTTAGTGAGAGCACTTTTTCATTATTGTCTCTCCCATTCATTTCTGGCACACCAAGCCGTTACTTTTCCCTGGGTTGTCAAAGACCTTGCCAAGCCTATTAGTCTTAAATTGCTTGAACAATCTCATTTCTCAACAAGGGTGATTCAGGAGCCTTGAACCTATCTCAATCTTTTGTCGTGTCAACATAACTCCTTTAGTTTGATGTAGTGTTAATAGATATTAGGGTTAGGTTTTCATGTGGAGCTGTTGTTTGTTTGAGCAATTTTATGCTCGTGTCTTTATGGGGTTTCTAAAGTTTTCAGAGTTGTAGCTCTATTTATTGTCTAGCTTGTTGGATTGTTGCTCTTGCAAAGTGATGGCTATTTGTCAATGGGGAGTAGCTGGCTTCTGGGAATGTGCACATTGAATGTTTCAAGTGTAGGAGAAGGGCTTGAGTATAGGCCCTTCCATGATTTGAGATCTGTGCCCGAGGCCGGTAGGGCCTGTACTCAAGTCCTTTTCCTAGCTAAAGGAAAGCTGGGATTTTTTCATTTTTTAGAAATAGTAACAGGCTGGCTGGTACCCTCCACCACGGAAGATCCCACTTCCTGAAAATAGGTTTCTTCCGGCAAGTAAGGGAGCTGAAAATACAAAGGAAAAATCCAGGCAGTGCTTTACACATGGTGAAAGGATGGTGACTAGTAAGTCCATGAAGGCTCTGCATTTTGGTGTTTAAGCTGTCTGGAATCTGGATGACATGACATTTTTGTTATGTTTAAGTTCCTATCAATCTTTTTGAGCTTATGAAAAACACTAGTAGTTAATAGGAAATGCTCCATGAGCGATAGACACTTATCAGGCCCAACTCTTTTTTGCACCAAACACCTCTTGGATCTCAAACTCTTCCATTGAAAACATATGATGTCTTAATATATAAATTTTTTAAATGATTATAATTTCATATAATTCCTAACATGTTGAATCACTTTGATGTCTATCTACCTAGATCACCATCAGTTGATCTTTTTTCATTTCCAAAAATGATTTTGATTGTGTGAGAATTTTCTTGTCATGTCTTACAGTTGGAAATTGGGCGTGGCAAACACATATTATAATGAAAGCTTTTTAAATTTAAGTAGATCTAGAAAACAATCCTACATGCGGGAAAGAATTCGAGTTTGTCAAATTTGCCTTCAAATTTTACCTCCAAAGTATGAACAACTACCTTAAATTTTGAACTGATGTCATTTTCTAAGTGACTCACTCCCCCAGACTTCATGGCAAAGAATGAACCCACAGTTCATAGTAACACCTGGTGAACATTCCTCAAAATGTGCAACCAAATGAAAAACTGCATGGGTCTGTAGTCTGTCCCTTACAGGAGAACCAAGAAACTGAGTTCTCAGATAAGTAAGACCTGCACACCTTTTGTAGTGAAATTTTAATCACTAAAGGTTGGTGACAACACACTCTACTTAGTGAGCCCAGTGACTTGAAATGACATACAGGCAGGGTGGCAGCATAGTATTTTGACAAGGTGTGAACAATTTCACAAGATTGTGTCTGGCCAACAGAACTCTTTGGTATTCCCTTGAAATGCAAGGCCATCCTACCAGTTTGGTAGGTAGTTGAAAATTGGTAGCCAATACTTGCAACATGGCCATTTTGTGAGGAAAAACATAGGTATTATAGAATGTTCTTTCTTAAATGCTGAAATTTGAAGGTGAGGGGTGTACATGACAAACTATTGCATGTGGCTCTTTCACTGAGCCAAAGGAAATCAAGATTTATGTGGTTGTGGCAATTTCAGAACCTCACATGCTTGTTATTGTCATCTAAATTGAAAATTGAAATATCCATTCTTCATTCCGGCATGTTTAAGCTTTGCCCTGTTCAAAGTCCCTAAAGGGGTTATTTAGCCTTGAAATGCGTGTTGGGTGGGTCTTGGGATCAACCACTGAATCTGGTTTGTTAAATATTTCAGAATCAGAGAACTGCCAGTTCCAGATTTTAAAGAAGAATCAAAATCAAAGACTCGAGGGGGCTCCAGTTATTTCAAAACCCTCAGAGAACAGGTCTACAGTTTTCATGAAAGAAGTGGGAAAGGACCAGCAGTTATAAATGTGGTTAGGTATCTCATTGTGTTCAATTTCTTTGAGAAGCATGGTTATAGATCAGAACCTTTTCTTTGAACCTTCAAGTTTTAGAACCACGCTTATGAGCATGGATAACCGTCCTGATTACCTCCACGGTCTGATAAAGTTTATTTTCACAGCCCAACACTTCTTACGATCTAAAAAAGGAATCGCAACAAACCAGTTGGTGGGCACTAACAACAAAAATGACTTGAACAATAATGATAACTTGTGAACAATAATGATCAATAAACAACACCCTGATAATTACTAAACAACATTCAAGAAGCAACCTTGGTTGAAATCAATTGTAGCTGATGACTAAATTAAAATACGAGATTCATGAAGAAGAGAAGGAACCAAAATTGGAGCTTGATGCTCGTAAAGTTCAGAGAAAAAAATTTGCTTTACATGTACCTTTGGAAATGTATGCAAAACTCCAAACATACATATGCAGTATGCTTATACTGTGCATACTTGGAATGAAAATCTATTCTAGAACTTTGCCGGTGAATGCACCATGATCAATCGTTCCAGTGATCACCACAGAATTTTACAAGTACACAAATGAATGCTTTTTATACATACAAGTAAGGAAAACGAACTATATATTTTATGTTAACCGATAGTAATGAGAATTTATTTTACACTTTAGAGTCATCTCCTCAGAATTTTGGATCGCTCCATTTAGTTTGCTTCACTTGATGCAGTGATCTGGTAGCCAGGTCCGTTGCCTGTAACTATGGGTGATGTAGAATGCTACTATTGAATTTAACACGAATTTACCAGATGACAAAGCAGCTAGAACTACTAGTTTGAAGTGGCAATTGGATCGACGCTACAATGATGCATTCTATTAGGCAACTTTACTTTTGTAGGGCTCGTTCTGAGATTACAGCCACAATTTCGGTAGTATGTATTATGTAACTAGATGATAAATTCATAAAAAAACAAAAATGACCTGAAATGCGAGTCGGTTCCTTTTTCTTGCTTGGACATTTTTTCCTCCCTATGCGCCTCCCGTCGCTGCTTTAGTATTTCGGTCAAGTAGATGGAGAACAATCAATACCACAACTGAAGCTATAATCTCTTGATAGTGACAAGTACTTATATTGCTTGTACTCTAAGTAACCTGATTCATGCTTTATATAAGCTTGAATTTATAAATCATTCACTTGGTTATCATTAATCTAATGAATAATAAATATCAAACATGTGGCAGTGTCAAATCGAACTTATGAAACTTCGGAAATGATTATAACATGACCTCGACACCAATCCGTATCCTAAAAACAGACTTGCAATTTGGTTTACAAAAGCAATTCTAACAGAAAAACTGAGCATTAAGATTCATTAAGAATTTCAATCGGGCTGTGATGACGAGAAAGGGAAACTACATGGTAATCTGGGGAGGTTCAATTAATCTCTCCACACAATATCCAAACTCTAGATTATCGAGAAGCTGACAGTAAGTGTGCAGTAATCTTTAGGAAACAAGTAGCCCATTTGCATATCATGTGTGCAGCTAAACATGACATGGAAATATCCAGGCAACAAATTATAGTCGGGGAGAAAGTTCCTCTTATAATCAACCAGTTGGTAGTGTAGATGGAAAGGCGATGGAAAGCCATTGGATCTGGTCGAATCCACTAGGAAGGCATGAAAATCAACATCTGAGAATTACGCTAAAGCATCACATCTGGCTATCCCCATCTGATTTAGAGGAAATAAGCCGGTAATGTTGTAGCCACTGGGACTCAGCCCACATCACACCGCCGTTCATGACCGTCTCACGGCCGTTCAAGCATTATGCATTCTACATGTATCCGTCTGCAGGGGTCAAGCCTGGTCAAGAAATTTGAAGAATTATCCAAGCTAGAACATGTTCAAACTAACAGGCTGCTTTAGCATAATTCGACACATTAAGCGGGGGGGGGGGCCTATGGGGAGCTCCCTCATGTGAAAAATAAAGAGATCCCCTACTAGATTTCAGTTGCAATTACACTAATCAGGGAATACAGACCATAAGGGATTAATGGGACAGTCCCATGTCCTTTCCCATTGACATTTGCAATGGCATAGAACAAACTGATTTCCCATAGAACAGAATTATACATGAATTCACATGCAGGAGTAAGACCAAATCTGCCATGATGCACTTCCAGTAACAAAAACTACTGTAAAGAACACTCGATTCATATGTAATAAAAGAGAGAAAAATCAAATGCTCATTTCAAATCACAAATTTTATGAGTGCACCCATGCAAAACATTTGTCTAACGGAACTAGCGGGAACTAAGTACTCTTGCAAGCATTTGCTGTTCAACATCACATCTGAGTACACCTGGTGCTACTGTGAAGTACTTCTACAATGAACTAAGTACAGTCTTGCATGCAAGAACACTCAAACTCATACTGAATTTACTTTCATTCTAGCTTTGCTTCAAGATACAACCTATAAACACATAATATTGTATAGATTCGTAAACTAGTGGTAATATTGCAGGCCTAGATAACAAAACAATAACAAAACACACAAAACTAGATTCTGAAGGTGAAAGCACATTAGGGTGGGCAAGATTGTTGTCACATATTATTGTTTTTCAAAGTTACCACATTTGAATTGAAACCATGTCACTATTAAAAATTTAAAAATTCACTTTTTTTTGGGTATATTTTAGTAGGTCAAAACACAAAGGAATCAAATGTCAAAAAATTATATATATTTTTATCTCATATTTGTAATGTTAAAATATATTTGCACAAAAAATGTATATTTTAAAATATTAAAAAATGTAAATATATTAAAAATGAATGAAATATTTTTAAATTTTTATAAAATTTGTATAATATATTAAATATTGTGATTCTATACGATTGGAATAAGTTTGTAAGCCATGTGAAGAGTTTGATAATTATCATATTATAAATAGATATTTTTCAAAGCAATGATCATAAGTATTTAATAAATAAAAAATTTAATAATCACTTTCAAATGAAAAATGGAAAGAAAGGAAGGTGAACCATTTTAAAATTTGTATAAACTAGTGATAGAAGGAGTGGTGTTTATGTTTTGTTAAAGATTTTGTAAAGGGTAGTTGCAACTTTGCCAATACTGTGGATTGTTGTTTCACCATTTAAAATTCTTTTGGGAATGTTTTGGGCATTCTTTTTCTATTGAGGTTAAAGGAATGTATAATGAAGTTGAGGTTTGAGAGTAGACCATTGGATGTTACTACAAAGAAGACAAAACTATGTTTTGCTTGTTTTCCTTTTGAACATTGAAAGATTCTATTGAATTGGAGGCTTGAACTTAGTGGTAAGATTAAAGCAACTCAATTGTGGTCTAGGTTTGTATGGAAGATGTGTTTGGGACTGATGTTGAACTACTTATCAATGTTTACAAAATGTTCAATGATGGATGCAAGTTCACTTCATTGAAATCAAGTTAGTTTGTTAAATTGGGTACTTAATTTCAATGATAAATTTTTGGTTATCAACTTTTTGTTGTCATAATTGATAATTGAATTTTTTCGATTTGCCAAAAAATTGCCGTATAATTTTAATTGTCCGATCAGCAATGGCCATTGATCCAACAACTAAAAAAATTTGTCACTACCCAAAAACATCGAGCGTTGTCTAAAAGTTATTTTAGTCATCACAAGGTTTACAACAACTGAATGACACGATTTTTGGTTGCCCTTAATTTTTTTTGGGCGGCCCGAACTCGTTTTGACCTAGGTTGACCTAAGATGACCCTATACTGACGTGACATAGAATTACAATTACATCCAAATGCATCCATTGCATCATGACGAACACAAAGATGCTCAATTGTATCTTTATTTCATATGTTTTGTGATCTTAGGTAATTTCAATGATTTGTTAGCAACCACTTCATTTTACCAACCTTGTCCAATTTGAGGTTTCATGAATTTGAAGTAGTAGGGGTCTTCCTTGATAGTTCTATAGGTTTGGCTCCAAAGAGTTCAAAAAAATTTGCAACCACCGCAAGTGTTTTGTAAGCATTCAAGCTTTTTGAGGAATTCAATTGTTGATGTGCAACTTGTCTATCATTGAATTGCAGGAAAAGAAATTTTTGTAGTTAGCATGCCAATAGTGCATGGAAATGGACGATTTTCTATCATGGAATTGCAGGGGAAAATGTTTCCGTAGTTAGTACGCTATTAGAGCATGGAAATGGACAATTGGAACTTCAATCAATCACCAATCTTTTTTTGCACAGAAGTTGTTCCTTGTGTCCTTGAAATTTGCCACATGTTCCCAATGGTGGTTCATACCACATCCCCTTTTTATGTAGTCCTGAAGTGGTTCCAAGTTCTTCAATTGTATGTTCCCCTTACAAAGTTTTGAAGTTGGGGGCATGGGTTGTTCCAACCATGGAATTTCCATAACTTTCAAAACATTATTGTTCCACCTCTGCCATGGTGAAACATATGCAAGCAGCTGGAACACCCACCCCCCCCTCCCTTTGTCTACCAACATACATGATCTCACCTTTGTTTCCAGAACAAGAATGCCCTTGCATCTTGCAAGGGAACGGAACCAACAGCCCAGAACACAGCACTCAATCACTTCCTTTGGTAGCCTCCATAACCAATGAGTTATTGCACAAAGAGTCTTGAATCTCTCAGTCTGCAACTGATCTGCAAGCAAGGTAAAAAGCCAACACCCATGGTGTAAAAGCCACTCATTACATGCTCTTTTGATAATCAATGATTTGGCCCATAAAGCTCAGTTGGTGAAGCGCAATGCCAATTTCAAGATTTTTAAGCTACAACTGAAGAAACGAAAAACATCTCTGTTGTACCCAAGACACTACTATGGGCCCCCATCTTATCTAAATACAACATATTTTTGGACTAAGTGCTGGTGATGTAAAAGGTTGGAACACATTGGGATCCTGAAGCCCAAAGCCTATTAGAATCACATCCCTGAAACCATCTTGTTTGAGCCATGTATCTATCCCAACAACTCTTTAGCTGCATCAACAACTTTGTCGACAGTGAGCCCGTACTCCTTGTACAAAATGCCTGCAGGGGCACTGGCACCAAAGTGATCCACACCAATAGCCTTACCCTCTGAACCCAAATACTTCTCCCACCCAAATGTGGATCCTGCCTCAATACTCACACGGGCCTTAACAGCCTTTGGCAGTACACTTTCCTTGTACTCAGCACTCTGCTCTTCAAAAAGCTCCCAGGAAACAAATGATACCACCCGTGCGGTCTTGCCCTCCTTCCGAATAATCTCACCTGCCTTGAAGGCTATCTCCAGTTCTGACCCTGTTCCAATAAGGATCACATCAGGTTTGTTGTCTGTAGAGTTGTCTGAAACAATGTATCCTCCCAATGCTACTGAATCGATCGATGTCCCAGGCAAATTCGGCAACTTTTGTCTTGAGAGTGCCAATGTGCTGGGCCTCTTACGGTTGAGGACTGCCACCTTGTAGGCCCCAGAGGTTTCATTGCCATCTGCAGGCCTCAACATAAGCATGTTGGGCATGGCCCTGAAGCTGGCCAGCTGCTCGATGGGCTGATGAGTAGGTCCATCCTCTCCCAGCCCAATGGAGTCATGGGTCATGACATAGATCACACCTGCTTCACTCAGAGCAGAAAGTCGCATTGCATTTCTCAGGTAGTCTGTGAAGATGAAGAAAGTGGCACAGTATGGGATAAGCCCACTCAAATGCAACAGAATTCCATTTGAAATGGCTCCCATAGCATGCTCCCTCACTCCAAACCTCAAATTTCGCTCAGCTGGGGTGTTCTTTTGGAAGTCACCAAACATCTTCAACAGGGTCATGTTGGACGAAGCCAAGTCAGCACTGCCTCCAACTAGACCTGGCAATGTTCTTGCAAGGGCATTCAGACATGTTTGGGAGAGGTTACGTGTCGCATCGGCAGGACTCTCAGGTGTGAAGCTCTGCAATCACCCACCCCAAATTTCATCAGAAACACTAATGAAACAAGAATCCTTCCACTTAAGAGAACACACACAGCCATTGCAATAAGGGAAAGACTCAGCCATGATGCTGGCTAACTCAACAAAATATGACAGAGAAGGGCATGACCAACGATACCAAGAAGAAATAGGAACATAAACAAAAACCAGAAAAGAATCAAACGAACAGAGAGGAAGAGGAGAGAGAAACATGGAGAACTTTACAAGCAAGATCTTTGAGAAGAAAAGAAACACACCACAAGCATGGCTAAGCATTACTCAAGCCACAGACCATGGACACTAAGTCACCCACAGAGAGTACACACAACATTGAAGAAAAAGAACATAACAAACAACTTAGCTTTGCTATTTTCCACAGAAATGTTCCAGAGATGCAAACTCACTGGAAGAGCCTTCTCCCATCCCTCTGGCAGCTTGAGGCTGAGGAGAGACTTGAATTCAGCAGCTTCAGTTGGGTACTTCTTTTCATAGGCAGCCAATGAATCCTCCCATTCAGACTCCAGAGCAGCTCCTTCTTTGATGTGCTTGCTCCAGTGGCTGGGAGACAACCATCAAAGAACCTCATTAGTCACCATGTTTCCAGAAAGAGCATAATACTGGGACACTCAGAGCTATTCAGAAGACAGACAACATCAGAATTCATACAACCCCTCTGTTGAACACATTCCATCACTGTCAAAGCATTTAGAAATAAGTAGCATCTAATGGGCTGATTTCAGCCAACAGGGTCTGCCTGCAGGAAGGTCTGCAAGACTTCATATCAGAAGTGAAGTCCTGCAAGGCAAAGTGCATTACCTCTTCACCTCATTTGGTACAAAGAATGGCTCATAAGGCCAGCCCAAGTTCTGACGGGTGGCATCAACTTCCTTAGAACCCAAGGCTGCCCCGTGCACACTGTAGGAATTTGCCTTGTTGGGTGATCCAAAACCAATAGTGGTGGTAACCTGTATTATTCCAGAGTCGTGAAATTAGCACCCATCAGCCAACACAGATATTTAGTCTGGATTGTGAAAAAATTCAGAAAGATAGAAGGAACAAGAATGACACAAGCCTAGTAGATTGTCACAATTCACAACTTTTAGAATGCCAGGACTGAAACCTTGATCAGTGTTGGCTTGTCAGTCACAGATTTGGCCTCCTCAATTGCCGCACGGATAGAATCATAGTCGGTGTTACCATTCTGAACCCAGATTGTATGCCATCCAAGTGCATCATAACGAGCACTTACATCCTCTGTGAAGGCAATCGCAGTGTTTCCATCAATGGAAATATGGTTGTCATCATAAAACACAATAAGCTTGCCAAGGCCCCAGTGACCTGCAAGAGATGCTGCTTCATTGGAGATACCTTCCATGTTGCAACCATCTCCTACAATGCAGTAGCTGCAGGACACAAAACCCAATTCCTGTTCAGTGATCTTTGCACTTCTTGGCAACAACACATGGTGTTGTTGTTGCACCTAACCATAGAGAAGGCAATCTTTTAAACCTTCTCCCTGCTCCAAATCTTAAGAAAGCATAACAGCTTGCCCAAGAATGGATACTCAAAAGCAAAACCAGGAGTGACTCCAATTAGGTGAAGCAAGTACGTGTAATGGTCAACAATCTTGGCATCAGGCTTGTTGAAGCGAGCAGCCAAGTGAGTCTCAGCGAGAGCCAAACCCACAGCATTGGCAATACCTTGTCCAAGAGGCCCTATACACAACCCACCCATAAATCAAATCCTTTGGCAGTAGCAAAGTACTTGTGTGAATTTAATCAATCCAATGTTGGAACCCATCTATCTGTTCAGCCAAACATCTGCCCTGATAACTTGCAGCAAGTAAAAACCATGAACTTCGCCCGCACACCAAACCCTTGACACTAGACAGAAAGTTCCTCCATTACAAAAGAAAAACCCAGTATGTGGCATGTGAGAGGAAAAAAAAGGAAGAAAACAATACCACAAGTAGTAAGTAGTCCATTAATTTATTTTACCTGTGGTGACCTCAACACCAGGGGTTTCGAAATTCTCTGGGTGACCAGGTGTACGACTCTTCCACTGCCTGAATTGCTTCAAGTCTTCCAACTGCACAACACACACAAAAATGTGATGCAAAAAACAAACAAACAAATGCTGGTGATCTCATCATCAGTTGGGTGGTGCTCATGAAAAGCCCCTTCCATGAATCCATTCACTCACATGGGTGTCTTTGCTTTTCATGACACTCTTGCTTGAAACATTGATGACCAATCTTCAATGAAGTTTTAGTGAAGGGGATAGGTTGTTAGAATTGCTTGAATTGCGGAATACCACAACAATAGAGCAATGGGTGGTTTGCAGTTTAGAGGAGCTACTGGAGCAATGGGTGTGAAGGGAAAGTTGGTCTTTCGTACCAGGACGCTGTCATAGCCTGCGAGGTGCAGGCAGGCGTATTGGAGCATGCAGCCATGGCCAGCAGACAGGACAAACCTGTCGCGGTTGAACCAGTAGGGGTTCTTGGGATTGTAGCGCATGACCTCGTCGTACAGGATGTGACCCATTGGCGCGCAACCCATGGGGAGACCTGGATGGCCTGAGTTCGCCTTCTCCACTGCGTCTATGGCCAGGAAGCGGATGGTGTTGATAGACAACTCTACCAGCTCCGCGTCCGTCTTCTTCTCCAGCGTTTCCACGCTTGCCGCAGCGACTGCTAAATTGGCCAATTTCCCATCCTGTCGCGGCCTTCTTCGTCCCATGCCTACTTGTGGACATGGCACCTGAAGATGATGATGATGATGGCTCCCGCTAGCAATACCCTTGCCAACTAGTCGCAACCCCGCGAAGGACGACGACGCTCCCAGTTGTCTCGTCGCGTTGTCACTGGCTAGACTTGTTATCACGGACCCCGTCACGGCTCCCACACTGCCTACTCCGCAATGCATTGCAGCAGCCATGGCCAAACTCCTGGAAAGAGGAAGAAGAAGAAGACGAAGACGACGACGATGACCACCTTCTTATCCGTCCACCCCAGCTACTCGCTCCACAAAACACCTTGCTACAAAACCACAACAACAAAAACCTCAAAGACGCCACTCAACAACAACAAGAACAACAAGAGCATCAAACAAAGAAACCATGTTCCTCCACAAAACCCACCTTCCAAAAACACAAGTAGAATGAAAGCTGAAGAATCCCTACTACCGCAAGAACCAAAACCCAACAAAACACAAAACAAAAGAATCCACAAAGAACAAATTCAACCCCCAGAAACAACAGCAAATCCCGAACCAGAAAAGAAACAGGAATCTAAATGAATCCCCCAAAATAAAATAAAATAAAATTCGACAACAACAACAAAGTTGTGGAATACTTTGCAACAGCCACAGTGAAATGGGGACCAAACCCAAAACCACATGTAAGAAGCAGCACCATGAGTGAATGAATGAACTCACTCTTCTTACCTGATACAACAGAAAAGCTAGAAGAGAAATCCACACGATACAGGAACAGCAGATCGATACAGAGATGGGTTATTCTTTTTTTTCTTCTTCTTCTTCTTCTGCTGCTGCTGCTGCTGTTGCTGGTGGCGATGGTGAGACTCTTGTGGATTGCGCAGCGATGGTGTGCGCTATCGCGAATGCGCAGAAGACGGACACAAGGGGTTGGTTCCTCTTGTGTGTGGCTACCGCTTTTTCTTCCTCACCAGGGAGCTTCCTTCCTTCCTTTGTGATTTCTTTTCCTCTTTTGCCCTTTTCTTTCCGCCTTTTGTTGTGGAGTTAGAAAAAGAAAACAAAAAAAACAGACCTGCTCAGTCCGACTTCAGCCCTTTCTTTTTCTCTTTTAAAAATGTTTTTTTAAAAGAAAAAAAAACCTTAGTGGCGATATTTCGCCAAAAAAGAGTATTTAAAAATTAAAAATTTGAAAATAAAGTGATTCTGTAGGTTTTCAATCGCCAGAACTGAGGGAAGAAAAAAAAAGAGGTAGTCAAGATCACCAGATTTCTTTATTTGGTTCTCAGGTTTTAGCCAGAAATATACACAGATGATTAACATCCTTTTTTCATTGGCGAAATTTCGCCTATAAAAGCGAATTTAAAATCTAAAATACTGAAAATGAAGTGAGTTTTTGGAGGTTTTCAAATCGCCAGAAGTGAGGGAAAACGAAAGTAAAAATCTTCAGATTTCTATATTTGGTTTTCTATATTTTCTAGCCAGAAATATAGACAAGTTGATTAACAGCATTTTTTTTATTGGCGAAACTTTTCGCCTAGAAGCGAAACTAAAAATTTTAAAAATTTGAAAATGAAGTGAGTTTTTGGAGGTTTTCAAATCGCCAGAAGTGAGGGAAAAAAAAAATCGTCAGATTTCTATATTTGGTTTTCAGTGGAAGTTTAGCCAAAAACACAAAAAGATGATTAAAGATTTGTACTTCACATTTGGGTTTGGGTAATAGCCAGATTTGGCTAAACCTTCCTAAGGACGGTCGCCACTTTTTCCACATCTTCCTCCGGATGATCGCCACTTTGGCTAACAAACAAAAATTCCAGAAAAGAAAAAACACTACTTCGCAGGTGAGAAAGCCTAATACTCTACTTACGTAACGTACGTAGGTACCTAGTTTAGATAGGTAGGTAGGTAGGTACCACCTCACCTATGTACCCACCTCTCTACCTATGGCCTTCTACCTACTCTACCTAGGACTCTAGTCATGCGTGCTGTGCCGAATTGAGGGCGGTCGAGAATCATAATTAATTATTATATTATTATATTATTAAATCAAGACTGGCTATTGAACACAAGAGGACTTAGCCAAAATTGGTTACAGGTCATAAAGGAAAGACGAATTTTTGGGGAACCCTGCTATATTATTCTGGCGACATGCTAGAAGCTGTGGTTTAAATATGGCGATTTTTACTTTCTTGCTTGAAATATGGCGACTTTGCCCCCATTTTTCCCGCAAAAGAAAATTTTGAAGAAATAAAAATAAAATAAAAACCTTTGTTGGATTCACAGCCCCTTGTTTTTTTCGTCGCCCAAGTGGCAATTTTTTGCCCCCGAAAAAAAAAGCTGATTTAGAGTGGGAACAATATTGCATAAATAATATTTAGGAAAATATTATTACCTGATTTTCTTTTTTTTTTAATAGTGATATCCAAGTTTAAATAGGTCGACTCCCAATCAGTGATTTTATTTTTCCCAATTTCAGATGTTGCATTATTGGCTAGCATCCCAAGAGGGATTTAGCATTAAATGGCGACAGGTTTTAATAAGGGTTTCTTTTTTTCAATTTTTGTGGTTTCGAAATTTTGGCGTTTTTTTTAAATTTTTTAGCATTTTATTTCGAATTTTACACTAATAAGAAACCAAAAACTTCAAAAATTTCCGAATTTTCGTTCACCACCAAACAAAAAAAAAGACGCTGGTAGTCTAAAAAGTTTTTTTTAAAACTAGTTTTAAAACTGCTACCAAACTAAAAGCAGAGTCCAAATGTGGCGAAATATTTTCGCAAAAAATAAATCTTGCTCCAAATCTGGCGATTGTTTTCAGAAAAACAAGAATATTGCGACAGAAATTTCCCTTTTTATTTTTATTTTCGCATTTTGGCGAAATTTGGCACCTCAAAAAAAAAAAAACCTCTGTTTCCAATATTGGCATAGTCCCTTCTCCTACTGAATCCTTTGGGCATGTAAAGAAGCTTAGGAAGGGGGTTTGCCCGCCAAAAGCTCGATCTTGCGGTTATAGAAAGGGGGTTTGTCCACCAAAAGCTCGATCTCACGGTTATTAGGAAGGGGGTGTGTCTGCCAAAAGCTCGATCACGCGGTTATTAGGAAGGGGGTTTGCCCGGGGGAATTTTGTGTGCATGTGGTGTTTGACATCCCCAACTTTCAAATTTTTGGGGTCAATAGGTAGTCAACATATATCAATGATTGATATTTGGGTGGGGAGGGGGATATTTGGGCTTACGGAAAGTGCCTTTGGGGGCCACACATATTCTTCTATAATGGCCCTTGTTGGGTGACCCGCCCGAACAAGTCTCTAATTGAATTGAATTTAAATTTTATAATTTAATTCAAATACTTACTTAATAAGTCCATTTTTTTAAAAATTAAATCTCATCCAAAAAATAAATCAATAGTTGTATGAAAATTACAACAAAATAAAAGCTTATTTCCTTCCGATTTTCCATAACCCAAAAAAATTGGCACTATTTTGGAATTACCTTAAACAATAGGGTCCCCCTTACTCAACCACATCAATCTATGTATTTAATATACAAACTTAAAAGGCTAATAAATTGTTTAAGAGTGTTATAGGTATTTAAGAAATGTTGCAAACTTGTCAAATCTCCAATCTTCACAACATTTATTTGTGAGATTTGTCAATAGTGCCAACATTATGTTCATGATTCACAATTTGTGGTTTGAATTTCATCTACAACAATATTACTTTGAAGTTCTTGATTAAAAAGCCAAAAAGTGAATGGCATAAATATTCCATAAATTAAAAAAAAGAAAGCATTCTATTTTATTTTATCATATTGGGTATTGGAATTTGGGATAAGCAAAATTGATAATTATGGTCATTAATTTTTGTAAAGTTCACATAATTGAGTTATACCTAGATATTTTCATCACCTCAATCTAAAATGGTTTTCTAAATAGTTGTCTAGATCTTTTGTTAAACCTTTCAATTTGTTAGACCATTTGTCAACTCCATAATTTGTCAAATTTAAACAACAATTCGTTTGTATCCATTTGTTTGGCTATAGTATCAATGGTCAAATTTTCATTGTGAGTGGTTATAACACAAATTGGTGACACTTGCATTACATTCCATCACATCCATTTGCATTCATCCAAACTTAATGATTGGCCTAAATTCTGTAGATTTCCATTGCACCCAAATGATGTATCGCACACTAGGATTGGATAAACTTCGATTGCATTAGCATCATGCAATAACTTATTCATCCATTGTGAGTCCTTCCAAAACCATCTTTGATATAATCATTCAAAAGGTTCATCCAATAACTTATTCGTTCATTGTGAGTCCTTCGAAAACCCTCTTTGTCTAATCCTTTGAAAAGGAGGTCTTTGACGTCTTGACTCCATTTTCTTTTTTCAATTTCAAGGTTTCAATTTTGCCTACTTTCAGATTTGGTGATGGCTTTGTGACTTGGCACCAAAACATGGAGAAAATCCAAATCGGTCTTCTTCCTTTTGGTCCAAAGACACAATTCCACCTTTTCAAGGATGATTGTTCAGATGACCAGCAATTCTAAAGAAGCCCGACCCAAGAAGTTGATTTTCTAATCAACAATTCATGTCTTTAGAAAAAGGCCTAGTTGCAATGTTGCACATTTGCAAGGTTGACAACCTACCCATATGGAAACCCTCAAATTGCTATATACTTTAGACATTTATGAGCTGAAATAAAGGCTTGTTAGGTCAACACTAAACCCTCAACAACCTCATTTCTTCCATACTACTACTACTTGCCTCATTCCACACCATGAATCTAACACTAATGTAAAGCACTAGGGGACAATTCCTAGCATATTTGGAGGCTACTTTATATGTGCCAATAACCCTCAAAGAATAAGAGGAAGAATATTTCCAATACTCATTAAGAGAGAGAGAGAGATCTTACAACTACTTATGGTGCATTCACACTTGATGTTAAGTCAGTGTTAAATGAAAATCTAGGTGGCATCCTAGGTGGCACCCAATGTTAAATGAACCATAGCTCAATTTTAAGTGAATGCTAGCTTAACATAAAACTTTCATGGCAACTAGGTTTAAGTCCTAAATTGCTAGCATGGTGTTACGGGACTCAACCCTAGAGTCCCTAACACCAAGGGTGAATGGACCTTTAAAGGTGCAAGAACCAATACTTCTTAAGGTGCAATAACCCTACCCTCTTTTGCCTTAGAGCTAGTTATGTTTAGGTTCACGCTAACTTTCAGCTTGTGCTGTAAGACGAGGTTAAAGCAGTGTTGGGCGGTTCTTGACTTTTATTGAGAACCTTCGGTTCTAAATAAACAAATTAGAGTGGTTTTGGTTTTGATTTCGGTTTGCAAAAACATGAAACCTAGAATCTGATTTCAGGTCCAGTTCTTCACAAAAAAAAAGAGAGAAAAAAACAAAAAAAACATCTCAATTCACTTTTGGTTTAGTCCTAAGTTCTAGTCTTTTTCTCTTTTTTTCCAAAAAACTTAGCAGTGTTTTTTTTGGGGACAAAATTTCACTTTTCTTAACAAAGAAATTGAGAATTTTTTTGGAATTTTTTTTTTCTAGTATAGAATTTTTTTTTTTTTATTTACTAGTTTAAAATTTCCAATTTCTAGATATCAAAAAAATAAAAATAAAAGAAAAAGACACAGATACTAAATCCCAGTTTGGTTCTTAAAAAATTGGGATTCCAATTCCTATTGGTTATTAAACTCTTACTGTGAATTTTGAAGGTGAAATGTTTTTTTTTTTTTGTGGCAGATGATCCATTTTTAGTTTATGATCTTCTATTTTTATTAGTGTATTAGTGATGTCTTGACTGTTATGTTCTTTAGTGACTTGTGTTTTGGTGCTTTTATTTGCCTTGTACTTCTTGTGGATGAGCTCCCATCCTTACCTTTTTTTTCATACATACATGATTTTTCTTCTTCTTTACATTGAAGTAAGATTGCTAAGCTCAAGAATGGGGCTGTTTCATTTCCAGTAGTGGTTTTAGGATAAGCCCTTCCTATGAGATTGGCTTGTACCATGGAAAAAGGGAGTGTCTGACATAAGTTGGACACTTGGCGTGAGAATGAGGCCAAGGGATGAGATGCCAAAAAATTTGGGGCCATCAATTGCACACTTGTACCTAGCATTAAGGCAGATAAGGGGAAACTCTATAGGAATTTAGGTTTCAAAGTTTAACATTCATTTCTTCCCACATCTATTCATCCATCCATTCATCCATCCATCCATTACTCTCTTTGTTTCTTCCCCTACATTGCAATAAAAATCTCAAGCACTTTGGGGTCCAAGTTGGTTACAAGAAAGAGGCTAGTAAATGACAAAAAGACCAAATCGTACATTTCCTATTAGTGGAGTGCTAAAGCTAGCACTAAAAACCTTGAATCCATAGTTTTTTCATCTTGGGCCAACACTAAAGACAATTCTAGAAATGGAGCTTCTTTTCAAAAGCTCATCTTGCTCCCCTTGAAGCCCCGTGCTTTTCTTTTTTGTCGGAGATTTATTTATTTATTTATTTATTTATTTATATTCGGGCGACTACCTACTTATGTACATATGGGCATCGAATTTGGTACCCAATTAAATCGATCCCAAGACAAAAAGGAATTCCACATATTCAGAAGAACCAACTTATGAGCTTTTCATAAGGCCGCACACACTCTATGATATCTCAAAAAAGCTTGGTCCAATATGATGCAACTACAAGCTCCTTTGGAGATGAAAAGGAAGTTTGAAGGGTTTGAAAGTGAAACCCATGTTGAGAGGTTCCCACTCTTGGGAACCTAGAACCAGGCTGATCAAGGCAGGGTATATGTACACCCTTGACCAATGGCTCTCAAAAGTCTAAGAACCGGTTCTGAGCCCTTGACTGGAGGGGAGCTTTAAAAAAAAGAAAGAAAAAAGAGCAGGTTTAACCAGAGAGGTTTCCTTTGATTTCTAAAGTTTGTATAAAAAACCAGGAACCGGAGGTTCTTAACAAAATCAAAGAACCGCCCAACGTGGGTTGAAACTTGAAACCCTCATATCCAAAAATGGTAGTTCATGAGTCACTTAATGAAACCACCCAAGTGTTGTCAACAAACACAAAAAGGTTTGATTGACAAAAGAAAGTTTCAATGGGGGCAAGGCTCTCTCTCTCTCTCTCTCTCTCTCAAGGGACCCAATAAGATAGAAGATGACCATCATCATCAACCCTAAAATCCCTTTTTTTTAAAAGCAAATGAGTTTCTTCAATTAATTGAGGAACTCGGGTCTTGGTACATTGTTGATGCCCATTGTTGACAACATAAAGTTTCAGTGTGGCCAAAGCTCTCTCAAAGGACCCAAAAAGATAGAAGAAGATGAGCATCATCATTAACCCTAAAATGCCCTTCCTTTTCTTTTGGGAGGGGGGGGGAAGGGGGGACAAAGGGGTTTCTTCAATGAACTTGGAAACTTGAGTCTGGGTTCACTTTTGGTGCACCTGAGTGGCTTGGTCTTTGGTCTCCACTTAAGTCTCCTAGTCTTTAAAGTGAAGCTTTTGACCATCCTCTATGATATGTGCAGCATGCACAACAAACCCTTTTTATGCAAGAAGGGTAGAAATGAAAGCTCAATAAACGAAGTACATAACTTACTTGGAAATTTTGATAGAAAGGAGTTTGTTCTCTTCTCTTTTTGTCAATGAGTGCATCAATCTTCTCTTGACCCATCTTGCAACAAATTGCCTCACAAAATTGAAAAAAATGTGTGTGGTAGTAGGTAGGTAACCCCTTTCTACATAATAAAAGATGCTTGCAAAAGTTGTGAATCTTAGGCAAGAAGACTTTGCTTCTAAGTCTATACAAAGTTTGGTCACCACTTACAAGCAAATTTGCACAATTGAAACAACCAATTGGTTTGGTAATCTAGTTTCACAATTTTCAATAATTTCAAAGTGAACAACCTACTTACATATTTGCAAACATTTCATATTTGATTGGATTAGCTTAATTTTACTTTATTCAATGACTTGAGATTGAACAACATACTTACATATTACACCACCTACAAAATAAAAACTTGCAAAAAAGTTAGATCATTTATTTTCACATCATTTAGTCATTTTGAATTGTTTTACATACATAGATTGTGTATTGAGCACCTCCAAACTGCAAATTTCTACATATACCATGCACCTAATCATTTGTCTTTACTTTTGCTCGAGTCACACTTGCAAGAACAACATGGATGTTAACATAAAGTTGCTTGGACAATATCTCCAAAGTTTTTTTTTTTTTAAAATTGTAATGTGTTTTCTTGCACAAGCTATTTCCTTCTTTTCATGAACTTTGAATGCAATGATCAAGGACCTCCTAACATAAGCATCAAATTTCACAAAAACCTTGTAGGCTTTTAATCTCTTTGATTGATGTGCAAGCATCTTTTATGTTTTCACATTTTCATGCATGTCAATGAGTCTACTAATGTCAAATTTTTAAAACCTAATTTCTAACCAAATTGTGTGATCTAATTGTAAACGTGCCTTGGGTGTTGTTTTGATTTGCTTGCAAACTTAACTCATGCATGAAGCACTTGTAGAAAAATGAACTTATTTGAAATTAAGCCCTCTCATTGCATTTATTGAAATGACATCCATTGTCTTCTTGTATTCTCAAACTTTGACATGTTTTCCAAGTTTTTTGTTCTATGAAAAAATGTCCAATTGTATAATCCCAAGTGCCATTGCAACAAGCTTTTCTTTGCATGCACATAGTGTTTGATTTGTTGGTGTAATTGCAACAAACTCTTTGATTTGTTGTCAAGACACAATGCAAACTATGTTTTTTTATGTTTGAAATATGGATGATACTTTGCAATTATTTACAATCACAAAATCCAAATCCATTAATCAAGTCTATGAGCCTCTTTCAACATTCTTTCAACTTTTGAATCCTTGAACAAAGGTTGTCTTTGAATGTTCTCAAGCATGGACATTTGTTTTGTTATTGGCAAATGCAAAGGTTGGTTTCTTTTATCTCAAATGGATACCAAAGGCTAAAATTTAAAATGCAAAAAAAAATTTTAAAATGTCATAATTTTGTTTGTACTTCCTATAGTGCCTTCTAAGCTCAATCAAACTCTCATGTCCAAATCATTTAATCATGAATTCTTTCTTCATTGATATATTTATTTGAAATGTCATGTTGATATGTGGACCATGCATTGGAAATCCATTGCAAAAATGAAATTGGGATTTGCTTCTTCCATCTTTGGTTTTGCATTTCCCTTATAGCTAACCAAATATTTTGTGGGTTGATGGGTCCTTCTACATGTGCTTGTTGTGTCCAAAAAAATGAAAAGATAGATGTAGATTTGTTTAGATTTATCAATTTTTAACTTTAGTAGAAATTTTCATTTGATGACTTGTGAAATAAATCATGATTTTGGATAAGAACAAGGATATTGAATTCAAAACAACTCCCTTGAAGAATTTTCACTCAAAAGATGAACTTTGATTCAAAGATGTGTGAAGTAGATCATGACTTTGGAAAGGAGATAGATTGTTAAATTCAAAACAACCCTCTTGAAAAGTTTGCACTCAAAAGATGAAAGTTTTATAAAGGATGTGAAGAGAATTGTAATTTCAAATTGAAAACAAATGAGTCATTTCAAACACCCCCTTCAAGACCTTGCACCTCAAAAGATGATCATCTTCATTGCAATTAATCTCACTAAATCACCTTTCTTAAGGTTGGTGATTTTTCAAGTGTGAATTTTTTATGATTTCAATGTCATTGATACCAACCCACTCATTAAAACCTTTTGATGAAAATGAAAAAAAAAATGAACTTTTTTTGTCAAGACCAAAGGTTCACTTAAATTCATCAATTAACCTAAATTATCTTGAACTTTTTTTTGTCAAGACCAAAATTTTGATTACATTCATCAATTAGTTTTTTTTTGGAACAATTATTTGTTCTTATGTCTAATCACAAGTGATAATCTTTTGTTGATTTTTAAAGCTTCAATAGCATTAAACATTTGTGATTTGAAGTTGAAATAAATTCTCATTTCCATCCCCACCCAAATCAATGTCCACAATTCCATAGGAATGTTAATTTTTGGATTTGATAACATTCCATATGACCTACATAAATGTCATGTACTTTCAACTAATATCCCTGGCTTTAGTTTAATAATTGTGTGGGAAATAATGTCTAACTTTGATTTTAGGCAATTTTAAAGACCTTTTGATTTGAGTTCCTTCCAAAACAATTATGATTTATGTTTTTTTGACAAGTTCAATTACAAAATTTTAAAAAGATCAACTCAAGCACCCAAACAACAAAACTTGATTTATAATCACATAAATGATAATGTAAGCCATTCATGAGGAAGTTATATGGCTTAGGGAATATGGTTCATAAACAGCCATTAAAAGATATGTGGCCCTTGGAAGGATGAGAAGTCAATGAACAACAACAATTGGGGAAGATAAAATGGTGTATTTCTTTAAAACAACAAAAGAATGTAAAAAGTTTAAAAGGTGGTACTTTAAGTGAGAAATATTTCATATGGTTGTCTTTGTTTTTATGTGACATAAAAGGGCCTATAAATCCCCTCAAAGACAGATGGTTTTCTAATTCCCTAAAAATGTAATATTAGGTTCCAATCTCTTCCTTGGCAATGGACATAGAAGGATTTATTCATAATCCAAATTGGTTGAAATTTTGCATGTGAATGAATTTGTAATTATTTATTAAATTTAAAAAACATTTATTTTGCAACTTGATTACTCTATTATTAATCTTTCATATATAGAATATTTAAAATTATAGTCCACATTTTCATCACCAACTTGATGTTTACAAGCAATTGATAGGAACTAAATTAAGATCTCCATTATCATTCCTTATTTTTAGAGATCTAATGTTTAAGGTGAAAGCATGAACAATTGAACACAAAAAGTAATTATTGTTCATGTAATCATATTTTTGCACATAAATGCAAGAAAGTATAATCAAAATGTTTTCATTCATTATCAAACCATCATGTTGTTCAATAGTGAATTTATAGTTTGTTGTATACAAAGTTTGAGAAACCTTCATATAATAAAAGTAGGTTAAAAGTATTTTAAAAACATATTGGCCAAAATGTGTTCAAAAATATTTTTACATTAGAAAGTTTGATATATTATTACTTTTAAAGTAAAAGTTGAAATCACATAAGTACATTTTAGAGCAGGAATATCCAACAAAGTAGAAAAGTTCAATATTTCTCCTACTTTAAACCTACTTTCTATGAAATAGATGTTCGAAAAGTAGAAAAAAACCTAATTGCAATTTTGAAAAATCTATTTAAATGGACATTAAACATGTAATTTTTTTATATCATTGGCATAAAATCAAATAACATGCCCATGTATATTTTTGTTTTGATGGGTGGGGGGCGAACTCACCCTTGGGTGGTACCACTAGGAACCACTTTAAGGAATGGTCAAAGAACCAAAAATAGTCAAATCATTTTTATGGGCCCTTTTTGTTAAATGTTTTCACAACTATAAATTATTATTTTTTCATGTTTATCAATTGCATGTTCCAATATATTGCTTGAAGTTTATTTGGGAATTTAAAAAATTAGAAAAAAATTTAAATGTATATTCCTAATTAAAATGGCCCCTTAAAAAATCAATAGCCTCAACTTTGGAAATTCATAACTAAATCATATAATTTAATTAATTACCAAATTAAAAATTAAAAAATTAATTATTTCCAAATTAATTTAGGGAAAAAATCATAAGAAAATTCTCAAATCATGTTTCAAATTTCTATTCCTAACCAAACAATTTAAGGAAAAAAATCAATGCTACGTTTTTGAAATTTTTTAAAATGTAATGATTAGGAACATAAAAATATACAATATTTTTGATATCATTGGATTTTCAAAAAATATGGAACCTAATAATTGTATTCATAAAAAAATTATGAAAATGTTCATTTAAGTGTTTCCTATGATTTTTCAAATTTTGATGGGTTTAGCAAAATCAAGGTGTGACATTCCTAATGTTACCACCTAAAAATGGGCTTGCCCTGGGAACATGATCACATTTATCACTAAATTAATTTAATGTAAATAGCTAATTTAGTGCATGCATTGAAAATGTTTTTGGGTTTATCTTTATATATTTTCATTATTTATAGCATCTCCACCTCAAATTAATAAACACACATTTATTATAAACTGTGAAGTAGAATGGTGTGACACCTCCCTTGTTGTGCATTAAATATGACCAAGATACTATGACCACCAAAAACACCTTTAAAAGGAATGGATTGTTGTGGATTGGTTAACAATAATGATTAATCTAGGTGGAGAAACTTAAGTTGTTTTTCAAAGTTTTCAATGATTTTTTTCATGTTTATGGGTGGGGATCAATGAATGTAAACAATAAATTAATTTTGTATAAAGGTGGGTTTATTATTGTGGGGTTGAAATGCTTTTATTTAAATTGTCACTCTCAAAGCACCTACACACCTTGAATGTATCCAAAGATAATATAAACGAAACATGACCCAAAAAATAACGTGATGTACACACCTACAACAATAATAATCACCAAAAATTAGGAGTCATATCATGTGTCAAAGAAAGTTAGTTCAAATACAAGCCACAAATAATTTGGAATTGATAGATTTTAGGCCAAAATAACCATAAATAACTAAAGGACCTAGAAAATGGCCATTTAAATTAAAAGTGCATACCTTCTTCCCCTCCCATCATTGCATTTTGCCCCACTCCTTCCTCAACTTTCATTTTATGTCTTGACATTTTTTTTTCTTTATTAAAATTCAAACGAATAGACTTTTATGGATTACATTCTTAATGTTCATAACATGGAAAAAAATTGTAGGAATGAGGATTTAAAAGACTATGAATTAAGTGTTTAGCAAATTTAGTTTATGCAAAACATGAAAAGCATATGAAAAGGCTTTTTAAGATCCTCGTGACCAATTTGACTATGTGTTGGCAAAGTGGAAGAATATATTAACTTTCATGATGACTGTTACTTTTCCTACCACTTAAAAAATAGTCTAGTTTGTAAAAACATGTGAACAAGCATATTAGTGACATTGAAAACAAAAAGACTACACATTCACATTACTAGTGTAAATAAATATTATTAGTTCTTCCAATACAAGACAATGACACTTTAATTTACCTCAAACATATGCAAAGCAAACTTTTCAAAGCTTTCTTGAATTCATGCCCCCACCACTTTTGAAACCTTACGGCAACAAATTATGGGGTGTGAACACCGACTAGTAAATATATTCTATTGAACTAGTTGCAACATTCAATCTTTAGTCGAATCCTTGGGTTGTCCATCCCTAAATCTATTAAATATTCAATATGGATGGAGATGGTGATAATCAAGATGCAATCAATTAGCATAGATTTGACAACATACATGGTAGTATGGTTGGTTATAGGTTATGGGAGAAGATGATCAATGGTTTCACCACCTCCACTTGAAACTAATAAAGATGAAATTGGAATACCACCAACACACAATGGGATTCAAAAAACCTCAAGAAACGCACATGGGCAAGTAGAATCATCAATTGTTTCATGTCATGCTTCAAAATACATTGCAATTCAATGCATTTTGCACTCCAATGACACTTTGAACATCCCATTATCCATCAGACAAAGTTGAAGATTCATTTTGAATTTAAAAATGAGTACCCTTTGAAAAACCAATGCAAATCATAAAATCTTAATCAAAGCAACAAAATGAAAGTGAAAAAACCTTATGGTAGCCATTGATCGATTCATCCTACTAGTCCTTCGATTGAACAACACAAACATAAGTCAAGATGCAATCTTTATTATTATCAACTCAAATGCTTTTGATTGAATGAGATAAATAAATCAACAAAATTAACAAAGACACAATGAAGGGCATATCAAGTTTAATTAATGTCATGGGAATGAAAATCAATCATAATGCAACTAATGGTTATAGTGGAGTTCAACCTATCGAATGCAAACAAGGATGGACACAATATGAAGTTGGACCTAGCAATGCTAATGATATGGATACAATAGTAAATTTGGGCTTGATTGAACCATTAGGAATCATGCAAAACATGATATTATGATTTTGACATTGATATTGAAGACTTACATCCCTTGATATAAACAATTTGAGCTTTTAAATTGTAGATGTGTGTTGCAAAGTAGGAACCTTCAAGTTATATTATTTATGTACTAAAATATGTTTGGAGTAACCTTCGATGGTTGGTATGAAATTGTCCCTTCATTCAATTCCATTGTGTATAATTTTTCATTCATTGAATTGCATAAATAAATTCCTTTTGACTTGTTGATTTTAAATATCATTTATGATTAATAATTTTATGTAATGTCTCAAACTAACAATATATAGTCCTCCTTGTCTAAATATTAGGTTGTGTGGATATGATAACACATAAACATATCCAATACAAGGCTGAATGATTTTTATGGCAAGTATCTATTTCAAAACATTATTATTATTTTAGTTATTATTTGTTGTTGGAACCTAATTTAATGTGAAAAAAATTCTAATATTTTCATGTTTGGGGAGTTTATCCCTAAGGAATATCTCTGAAATATCATAGGTAAAGTTATGAAATTTCTAAGCATAAAAGAAATGTGAAACATAATCAATGTCAAGTTGTTTTTATTTCATTGTGTGTTGAGACTTAGATTATTGTGTTACACCAAAGATTTGTGTGGATTTTTAATGTGTGGAACTTTGTTAATTTTGATCATGTTAGGCATTGATCTAGTACCACATGGTTGAAATTTTTTGAAGAATTTGTCAATTCATGTTTTTTTGAAGATACCAAATGAAATTTCAACAATTTTTTTATAATGTTACATGTATCACCTTTCAAGTACACAATGTTTTGCACTCCTCTTGCAAAGGACCATTAACATTACATACATGCAATGGTCATGAATTTATCTCTTAAAAATAAAATGGAATTGCATTTTGTGAAACATTTTCAATGTTGCAAAGTGATTTGTATTGTGTTGACTTATATAGACTAGACTTTCACATACATTATAAATAGGTGCATTTTTTCTATTAAAAGTCACAATGCCAATTTCATGAAATCCTTATAAATAGTGGATGAAATAATCAAGTTTCAATGTGGCACAACATGATTGGTCATTTTGAAACAATATTCTTAAAATCATAATTTACAAGTCACCAAAAGAAAATTGAAAATTTTATGACTAAAAAAATGTTGCATTATACTATTATGTGAAAAATCTTAAAAATCAAAATTTCAAAGGCCTTCAGGAGTCTTTTAAGCAATGAAAGGATTAGTAATTATAAACACATTGTTATGATTTTGCATCCCATTTTTTAATTATCGTCATCTTTTACTTTGGATTTTAATAACATAATACAAAATGAATATTCCAAAAATGCATTCATTTTGAAATTATAAATCTTACAAATTTAAGCAATGGTTATGCCAAAAGTGGTTCATAAAATAGAGAATGCACCCACATATCATGAATGGATGTAAAAAGTCCTACATAAATGTCCATGAATTTGTTTTTGCCACTAACCACTACTTACACTACAATTGAATAACCTTCAATTTTGAAATAATAATAGTCTTATGCATGAACATATTATTTTTGGTTTTGACATATGAATGTGAATACTATTGCCTTGTGCATTCAAAGTTCACAACAACACATCTTAGGTTTTATAACTAGTTAATAAAACAACTATTGTTTTTTTTACTACAATTGTAATTACAAGTTCATGTTAATGATTACATAGTTGTAAAAGACATTGTGGTGCCATGTGGCATTATGGTTTTGCGACTATAATCGATATCACAACTTCATGGTTTTTATGCAAATATCAAATTTTCAAATATATATTTTTAATGTATTTTTAATCATCCAAAATTATGTAATAAAAAAAATCCATTGATTCTTGCAACTTTTGGTGAATAATAACTTATGGTTGTGTGATGCTAACATGGCATGCCACATGGCAACAAAGTTGACTAGTAGTCGCAACACTTCATGACTTGTGACACTAACTTCACCTCATGATTCATGTCATTAAGTTGATAAATTAATCTCATTTATTAGCTAGTTGAACATATTGTTGTCCTTTGTGATTAATAACAACTAGGTCTTCCATGCGATGATGACATGACATGCTGTTTAGTAATAAGGTGTCACAAATTTTCATGGCAATCCATGATTTTTTGTGACACTTAAAGTTTTTGTGTCTTGAATTTTATGGCACCAATAATTGTCATGGCATGCCATAATTTTTTATGCCATAAAGTTTTTGAAGTCATGAATTCACATGCATGTGTATGTGTATTAAACAATCTATTGTTAATTTGTAATTATGACTACAATATTAATAATTTTTTTGAAACAAATGACATGTATCTCCTTAATTTTCTAACTACTTAACACATTAGCTTAAATTAACATACCTATTAAATTAACCGATGTATGTAGGCTACTTAGAAAAATCCTATTTTGTAATATAGGTTACCTTGTAATTTACTTAACTAAACATAAGAAATTTATACATTTAATATGTTTAAATATACCTAAAATAGGTTACCCTACTAATAGGTTAACCTAGGTTCCTAGCTTTAGGTTTTTTGCCAAATCAATCTAGGTAGTTTCATTACAAGATATTTTTTCAAGTTTGTAACCACCTCAAGTTTGTGCAACTAAATGTGACTATGATATGACTAGATGTGATATAATTATCCTAGGTTTTTTTAAAAGCTTAAAAATGCTAAGGTTAACCTAGACTATGTTAGTAAGAAATATAGGTTGACAAATTAATTCACAACCTAAGGAGGTCTAGGTCTAAGCTATGTTGGTAGGTAGTAAGTAGGTTGATCTAGGTCAACCTAAGGTGGCCAAGGTTAATTCAAGGCAAAAACTTTTGAGTTAATTTATAACTTTGTGGTAAATGTAGGATTGTATTGAGTAATCTAAATCAATATGCGCAATCTTTTGAACTTTTCAGGAATTGAAATCTCAGAAAATGGAAAATGATCCTTTGATTATGTAGAGCTACCACTATTTTTAGTCATTTAACAAGTATGTGCCACCTTAATAGGCTAAAAGGGAAAATGAAAATTATTATTGAACACACCAACAAATCACATGCTTGTGAATCACACACAAACAAACTTGTAAGGGACGGCAATGCATTGTCAAAAATGAAATTTGAGTGCCACCCACACTGCCTCTATAGTGTCCAACACACACACATTTATAACCATCTTTTGCCACCATGCAAACAATAACCAATTAGGTTAGAACACCAATAACACCAACATTGATGAAACTAAACAAGAATGGTAGAACCCTAGCTAGACAGAAATCAACATTACCTCTACTAATAGTGAGAACAACTACAAAAAAAATCTGATTCCACACATTTGTTGTTGTAGCCAATTTGGTGCATTCTTCACATGCACACCCAATACTTCCTTTTAGCATCCAAATTCTCTTCAAAATCCATGCAGTAAAATAGGCTTCTTGGAACTTGAGATTCTTTAAGAAGAAAAGAAACAAGACCCACAAAGTTTTTGTTCCATTTAACCTCATAGAAATCTTTTTAAAATGTTACAAATTTTTTTTAATTTGGTGATTCTCTTACCAAGTTGGTCAATGGTTCATTAGTGGCACAACCAAACATGGGGTGTCTTGTTGCCTCTGGCACATTGGGTAATGCATGATTCTCCCATAGAATTTGTCTTTTGCCATGGGCACAGGCTTCACCCATGAGGTCACATGCCACACCCTTCACATGCCTCATTTTGAATTTAAATCCAGCCTTCCTAAAATGCAAAAACCTTGTTGTTTGATAATAGGTCTTCAATGGTTGTGATATTTTGGAACCTAACTTTCTATATTCAGAAAAGAAAGGGCAATATACACAAAATCAATTTCAAGAAAAAATGCATACTTTGGGATTGTGCATGCAACATTGATCACCAGCCCAATCAAGATCTTTCTATGATGTAAAAACCCATGTCATCATCTCACCATGTTGTTTCTTCCTCCCCATTTCGAAGAAAAGAATAATAGGAAGTAGGATTTGGTTGATGTTCCTATTTTTGAAAGATTTCAAATTTGGTGCAATAACACTATTACAAAACTGGGGTGTAGTTCATTAATTTAAATTGTTATGGGATTTTAAAAGTGAAATAAATTCAATGCACTTTAATGATTTCACCCTAGTTAAAATTATTTCACTATAATATCATTATGTAAACATCATGTTTCACCATTAGTAACATAATTCATTATTATAATTTGCTATGGTAAATATTTTTATTTCTACGTTGTTTTAAATACCTTATATATGTTACTTTATGATATACCTTATATTATTTAAAGTTACCTTAATTATTTTAACTTATACCCTACAATATTGTAAATTATTATACCTTAAATTATTATATATTATTATACCTTACGATATCCTAATTAATTTATTATAGACTTTTAAGTTATTTTAAATTAAATTATTCAACTAACCTTAAGTTATACCTTAGCTTATTTTAATTTAAGTTAATATATGTTATTTCAAATTATACTTTAGATTATTCAAGGTTATTTCATTTTTATGTTATTATAAATTTATTTATCATAAGTATAATAACTTACAATAATCTAAAATAAAATATAATGACCTAAGGTAAAATAGCCTATAATAGTTAATAATAGCCTATGAAAAATAATTTAGAATAACCTATAATAAAATAACTACCAATAGCCTATGATAGTATAACCTAGAATATCTAACAATAGTCATAATATAATTTAACATAACCAATAATAACCATCAATACCTAAACCTTTAACCCTAAAACTTGAGCAATTAATAACCACCAATAAAATAACTATGAATAACCATTGGTATAATAGCTATTAGTATCCATTAATAACCTTTAGGGATTTAGCTCAGAATAACCACTAACAGCCACCAATAAAATAATTATTAATATCCATTAATAGAATAGCCATTAATAGCCATTAATAACCTATGGTAATTTAGCTTAGAAAAACCACTAATGGCCACCCATAACCATTCATCGCCTATGGTAATTTAACCTAGAATAACCACTAATAGCCATTAATAATCACCAATAAAATAACCATTAATAGTCACTAATATAATAGTTACTAATAGTCATTAATAGCCACCAATAGCCATATATTAGAATTGCTTAGAATTGCCTAAAATAATTTAGGGTGAAATAATCTACAATAAAAAAAAGTAATTTAAGGTGAAATAACTTATAATAGCCTATAATTGTTAATAATAACATAAGGTGAAATAACTTACAATAGCTAATAATAACATAAAATAACCAAAAATAACTTACAATAACAAAAAAATACCTTGAGGTGAAATATGCTAAACTAGACAAAAGTAACTTAAAATAATAAAAAATAGCTTAGGGTAAAATAACAAAAAATAACCAAAAGTAATTGAAAATAAAAATAAATAATTACAAATAATGTAGGTTGAAATAATTTAAATTAATGAAAAGTAGCCCTATAATAGTTGGAGGTAACTTAACATAGGTATTATTATTATATTAACAAAAATATTGTCCATTTATTAAACATTTTCTTTTTCAAAAAAATGGTCATTGAAATGTTATTGAATAATGATATTCAACAAAAAAATTTGTTCAAATGATTTTACATTTTCAAAAGGAAATAAATGTAATTATGTACATTATGGAATTTTTTTTAAAAAAAACTCGAATCATTTCATTTTGACAAAATCTCAATAATATATGAATTTTCAAAGTTTATATTTTTGTAATGTTTAAAATGAAGTATTTGATAAAGATAATGCAATGTAACATATTATCACAATGAGTGGGGCGATTTGGTGGTAGTGGTGTTTACCTCCATTTTAAAGGTCAAAGGATTAAACCTTAGAAATGATGTGTGTGTGGTCAACAATGGTAAATTGACTACATATTCCCCTATTTAATTCCTTAAAATAAGTGCTTAAGTTGATTATGTGGCCTATGTATCAAGGTTAGATTTTTAACCTAACTAGGCAATGCCATGTGTGAAAAATTTATAGGTTGAAAAATCATGAAATTATGACTAATATTATATATTATATAATTTAAATTTAATTTATTTACATGTTGCCTAGATAATTAACTATCAAATGAATGGCTTGGTAAATTTATATTTCACTTGAGAGTAACCTTGTTTCACTAGGTATTAATGAACCAATTCACTATCCGTGGCAACTAGTCCCTGTTCACTAAGGGGTTGACTAGTTTCACCATAATAAAAATGTCCAAATTCATTAAAAATCTAGTGAAACCCAAAGTGAACTAGGACGCATTTTAATGTAATGTAGAGCATGTCAAAAGTTGCAAGGGAAATCTTATATATAAATTCACTTGGTCTTATCGTCCGTGACGTGACGTTCTGCTGCATAATCATTTTTTATGTTTCTGCTACGAAACCGGCCATAGGGAAAAGCATTTTCATCTGGAACTGGCACCCCCGAAAAACCTGTTTGATTTCTACACAACTGTCCGTCCGCTCGTCTGTGATAGGGTGTTCCGACCCGTTAATGGTCTCTGCGATGCCGATTCTGCAACCCCCCAGAAATGAGCCGCAGAGACCGATTTTGTTACGTATTTGCTTCTTTTTTTATCTTTTTTTTGGATTTGTTTTTTCGGAAAAATCTAAGGCTACGTATTTGCTTCTTTTTTTATTTTATTTTTTGGATTAAAAAATAAAAAATAAGAAATGGGCAGAAAAATCTAAGGCTACGTATTTGCTTCTTTTTTTATCTTTTTTTTTTGGATTTGTTTTTTCGGATTTTTCTCCCCTTCTCTTAAATTAACAAAAATGAAGAAACAAAATAAAAAATAAAA